>Ga0114912_1000003_pt1 | contig 252753 bp, 202 predicted proteins | sample MalvirDeepMed_51_FD_89713 | JGI IMG/M metagenome (GOLD analysis project Ga0114912, IMG submission 89713) | Marine viral communities from the Global Malaspina Expedition - Malaspina viral metaG DeepMed_51 | ecosystem: Environmental > Aquatic > Marine > Oceanic | place: Mediterranean Sea...
GCATAAGGCGCAGGATGGGCATTGACCAGATACAGCATCACACCGAAATGGAAGGCCGAAGAGCACAGGGCATACCAGAAGCGCAGCTGAAACAGGACATTGCCCACCAGCACGATCAGGCCGAGTGCGAACAGGTCGAGGAAGGAATGTGGCGAGACTGACAACTGGATCAACAGGGCCGTGAAGATCATCGCGAAGCACACCAGCGCGGTCATCAACATCTCACGCAATACCGGCGAGACACCCCGCTTGAGCATGTAGATGCAGATCAGGGCGATGGGCGTCATGACCCCGACGCGAATGACGATGGCCTCCAGCATGTGGTCTGGGCGAAAGCGCCAGTCATTGAGCAGAAACAGCACATAGATACTGATCGCCACCGCGCCCATGCAGGCAAGCTTGTGACTGCGCGCGACATGGATATCGTGCTCGAAGCGCGCTTCTATCTCGGCCGGAAAATGCACTCCCAGACCGCCCTCACGCTGTATCTGTCTGTCCACCTGCACCATCAGATCATTCATTCACGTCCCCTCCCTTGAGGACAGCCAATCAATGATCTCACTCTATACAAGGCGACACGGATCAATAAGCGATCGGGCGCAAACGTGACAATCGTTCACAACCTTGTCAAACGCCTGTCCAAATTTCAGACAACTGTTTGGTCGCGCTAAACGCTCGACCATCAGAGCGGAGTGATGCCCCCGACAGCACTCCGCTCGCGATCTTACCTGCGCAATCTCAGCGCTTGAGACTCCAGGGGGCGGCGATGCGGAAGAAGCGCAACGTCACCGCCTCATCCACCGGCCGTGTCAGCAATGACACCAGCACGAAGACCGGCAGGTTGAGCATCAGTCCCCAGAAACCGGCATGAAGGCCCAGCGGATGCGGCCATACGACGGTAAACAGCACCGTGACCACGAAGCCGGCACTGATGCCGCTGATGACACCTGCCGCCGAGGCGCGCGGCCAGAAGAACATGCCCAGAAATGCCGGCAATACCTGAGAGGCAAAGCCCAGCCCGATCAAGAGGATCATCACCAGATTGCCTGGCTCCCAGATCGCCAGGGGTGCCACGATCAGGAACATCACCGGGAAGATCAGCCAGCGCGCCAGCTTGCCAGCGCGTTGGTCATCAAGCTTGAGGGCCGGCTGCAGCACATCACGACTCAGGCTCAGGGCCACAGAGTGAATGAAGGGCTCGCTTGAGGACATCGAGGCCGCCAGCGTGCCCGCGCCCAACAGGCCCACCAGCCAGACCGGCATGTTGGCCATCGCGTATTCGAGCACCACGGTGTCGGCGCGCGCAAGCTCCGGCAGGCTGTAGATACCGATGAAGCCGACCACCACCAGCGGCAGGATCACCACGTAGTAGGTCGGCAGCCAGCTGGCACTGCGGCGGATGGTGCCGGCGGAGGCGGCGCTCATCCATTGGGTCCAAACCGGCGGCATGAAGGACAGCATCGAGACGATGATCGAGGTGGTCCAGAAGCTGAAGCTCATGTCGCCGCCGGCGCCGGGCAGACGCAGATACTCCGGATGGCTGGCCTCAAGACGCGTGAACACGCCACTGAAGCCCCATTCGCCGGTGGAGAGATAGGCAGCCCACAGGCCGATTGCCCAGGCAACGACCAGCATCAACACGCCCTGGAAGGCATTGGTACGCCCGATGGCACGCTGGCCGCTGACGAACAGATAGACCGCGATCGCGCTGAGCACCAGCAACACGCCAGCCCAGAGCGGAATGCGCCCGCCGCTCATCACCAGCAGGATGTAGGCCGAGCCGATCGTCTGCAGGACTGCATAGGCGATGGAGGCAATCGACATCACCAGCGCCGACAGCGCCCCCAGCAGAGGGCTCTGATAGCGGTCCGCGATCGCGCTTGCCTGGGTGACATGCCCGAACTGCTCGCCGAACTTCCACACCTTGGGGCCGAAGTACCAGGCCACCAGCGCCAGATAGGCCAGATAGATGGCGACATAGAACACCGGCACGCCCTTGCTGTAGGCCCAGCCTGGCGCGCCCATGAAGGTGTAGGCACTGACGCTGCCGGCGGCGATCAACAGATAGAGCGTCACGGGCCCCATCGAGCGTCCGGCGACCCCCCACTGCTCCAGCGTGTCCATGCGGCGGCCACCCCGCGCGCCGAGACCGATGGCCATGGCGAGGACGACATACCCCAGGGTGACCAGCAAGGGCACGCTGTCATGCACGGACGAAAAGGCATGCGGATCGATCACGCGGTGCCTCCGTCTCTTTCGCCAGCGGACGCTTTCGACAGCGGGTCTGCGCCGTGGCGACGGCGCAGCAGGCAATTGCCCAGCAACATCGCGCCACTGCAGGCGAAGATGATCAGGTAACTCCAGATGATCAAGGACGGCATGCCCCACAACAGGGTCTGCTGATTGATCCAGCCGATCACCGGCCAGATACCCATCACGACCAGCAGCAGGAAGATCACCAGCAGGCTCCAGCCCCGCCAGGTCGAGGGCACGACGAGGCGCGGCAAGGAACAGGGAGTCTCTGCAGTCCGGGCATCAGGCTGAGAGGAAGACGGGGTGTCAGGCGCGGCCAAGACGATCTCCGATGTGAACAGGGAGTGAATGAAAATTCTCGGCGCGCAGTGTAGCCGCTGCGCCCCGCCCTGTGGAGTCACCCTGGTGAATCCCGCTGTTGAGTCACCCTGTGGCGCCATGTGGCGTGAGATCGAGATGACGACACAAGCTGACAGGGACAGCCGCTGCAAGGATAGGGAAACGACGCCTTCACCGAACATATTTACGAAAACTGCAAAAGTCTTTCATCATTTCGTGCGTTTATCACAAAGGTATCTCACGGCAGACTGCACAGCATCCAAGACCCACCCAATGCTGATGGAGAACTGCCATGCCCCTTGCCCTGCTGGCGCTGACATTGAGCGCCTTTGCCATCGGGACCACCGAATTCGTGATCGTCGGACTGGTACCCACCATCGCTCAGGACCTGAGCGTCTCTCTTCCTTCCGCTGGCCTGCTGGTCAGCCTGTATGCCGTCGGTGTCGCCATCGGCGCCCCCGTGCTGACCGCCATGACCGGCCGTTTCAATCGCAAACTGGTACTGCTGGGCCTGATGGCACTGTTCATCGCCGGCAACCTGCTAGCCTGGCAGGCACCCAGCTACAGCTCGCTGATCACGGCGCGCATCCTGACTGGCCTCGCCCACGGGGTCTTCTTCTCCATCGGCTCCACCATCGCGACAAGCCTGGTGAGCAAGGACAAGGAAGCCAGTGCGATCGCCATCATGTTCACCGGCCTCACCGTGGCACTGGTCACCGGCGTGCCGCTGGGCACCTGGATCGGTCAGCACTTCGGCTGGCGCGCTACCTTTCTCGTGGTCTCGGTCCTCGGCGTGCTGGCATTGATCGGCAGCGCCATCCTGGTGCCCAACAATCTCAAGAAGAGCGTACCGGCCACCTTCGCCCAACAGCTCAAGGTTCTGACTCATCCGCGTCTGCTGCTGGTCTACCTGATCACCATTCTCGGCTACGGCGGCACCTTCACGGCCTTCACCTATCTGGCCCCGCTGCTGCAGGACGTCAGTGGCTTCAATGAAGGCGCCATCAGTCTGATCATGCTGGTCTACGGTATCTCGGTCGCCATCGGCAACATCCAGGGCGGCAAGCTGGCCGACCGCATGGGCCCGATCCGCGCCCTGACCCTGATCTTCGGTGGCCTGATCGTCATCCTCGGCGTGCTGACCTTCACTGCCGCCAACCCGATCACCGCCGTGATCACCATCCTGATCTGGGGTGCCTTCGCCTTCGGCAACGTGCCGGGCCTGCAGGTCTACGTCGTGCAGCAGGCCGAACGCTTCGTGCCGCAGGCCGTTGATGTGGCCTCCGGCCTCAACATCGCCGCCTTCAACATCGGCATCGCACTGGGCTCCATCGTCGGTGGCCAGGTGGTCTCCGGGATGGCACTGACCGACACCGCCTGGATCGGCGCGCTGATCGTCACCGCCGCCCTGCTGCTGACCCTGCTGGCCGGTCGCCTCGACAAGCGTCACGACTCTTCCATCGCGACCGCCTGATCCGCCGCGAAGCCTCCCGCCATCACGACGTGCCCCCGATTCCGACAGCTCAGCCTGCTGGCTCGGGGGCACCGTCGTCTACCCACCTGCTTGCTGAAGGAGTCCACCATGATCTCCCCGTCCCGTCCGCTGGATCGCCTCACCCAAGGCCCCCTGACCCTGGGCGTCGAACTGCCCCTCGACAATGACTGGGTCCGCACTGACAGAGCCCCCTCCACGCCCTTCGGCGTGCCTGACATGCGCGCCCATGCCGAGCTGATCGTCCAGGTCGACAAGCTCGGCTTCCGCGCCGCCTGGTTGCGTGACGTGCCGCTGTTCGACCCCGCCTTCGGCGATGCCGGTCAGGTCTTCGAGCTGTTCACCTACCTGGGCTATCTGGCCAGTCACACCGACAACCTGCTGCTGGGTACCGCCGCCGCGGTGCTGCCGCTGCGCCAGCCGTGGCTGGTGAGAAAGGCCGCCGCCAGCGTGCAGGCCCTGAGCGAAGACCGCCTGCTGCTGGGCGTCGCCAGTGGCGACCGACCGGCGGAATACCCGCTGTTCGGCGAGGAGTTCGCGACCCGTGGTGCCGCCTTCCGTCACGCGGTGGATGTCATCAAGGGCCAGGCGGACGACGCCCTGAGCGAAGGTCAGGCCATCCTGCCTGCCGCGACGCGTCCGCCGCTGTTGAGTGCCGGGCTCTCCCAGCAGACCCCCGAGTGGATCGGTCGCGAGATGGACGGCTGGCTGGCCTACCCGGGCACGCCGGAGGATCACATCCGTCGCGTGGCGCTCTGGCGTCAGGTCGCCGGTGACAAACCCTACGTCAGTTTCATTCACCTCAATCTGGAAGAAGATCCGCACGCCCCGGTGCGTCGTCATCGCTTCGGGTTGTCGAGTGGCCGCCTTGCCCTCATGGAAGAACTGTCGGCCATGCAGGATGCCGGGGTGAATCACATCGGCTTCCACCTGCGTCGCAATCGCCGCCCGCTCACGGAAACCCTCGAGGAACTGGGCCGTGAGGTACTGCCGCACTTTTCATGAGGGCTGACGGTTCACACTGATCTGCCCCCGCCATGGCGGAAAGGATTCACCGTTCACGCTTGCAAGGAGATCCCATGTCAGATTCCACAGAGACCACCACCCCGCAAGACATCAGTCACAGCGCCACTCGGGCACCCGCCTGGGTATGGCAAGGCCCGGGCGAGCCTGAGGCGCTCGAGCAGTCAGAGGTGGACATCGGCGCCCCGGGTAACGACGAGGTACTGGTCGCCACGCGTGCCATCGGCCTCAACCCCGTCGACTGGAAGTTCATGGCGATGGACAGCGAGCTGTGGCAAGCCGGCCAGATCCCCGGGGTCGATGCCTCCGGCGAGGTGATCGCCTGCGGTGCCAATGTCAGTCACGTATCACCGGGCGATCGCATCGCGGTCCACACCACCCTGGCGGGGCCGGGCACCTTCAGCAAACGCCTGCGTGTGCCGGCGCGCGCCGTAATGCGCCTGCCCGTCACCCTGGGCTTCAATGACGCCGCCGCCTTCCCGTGCCCGGCACTGACCGCCTGGCTTGCCATCGAGAAGCTGCCCGTCAAGACCGGGCGACGCCTGATGATCACCGGCGCCTCCGGCAGTGTGGGCCGCTGGTTGATCCAGCTGGCCAGACAGCGCAACTTCCACGTCATTGGCGTTGCCTCCGAGAAGCGACACGCGGACCTCAAGGCGCTGGGCGCCGACGAGACGCTTGCGGACGCCGAGCAGCTGGACGCGCCGGTCTTCGCTGTGATCGATACCGTCAATGGTGATCACGCCCACAAGATGACCCGCCACTTGGGGGCCAATGGCCACGTCGTCTGCATCCAGGACCGTCTGGAGCAGGCGGCCGCGCCGGCCTTCGATCGCGCCATCTCGCAGCACGAAGTCGCGCTGGGTGCGCTGCATTGGGCGGGTGACGACGAGGACTGGGCACGTCTGGTCGAGGCGGGTGAAGGTCTGCTCGAAGCGATCGCCGATGGCTCCATGAATCAGCCGGCGCCCTGCATCGAGCCGTTCACGGCGCTGCCGGCCTGCCTCGCCGAACTGAAGAGTGGTGAGCGTCGCGCCCTGAAATTCGTGATCACGGCCAACGAATGAAGCGCATGGCGGGCGGCACAGGATTGTTGCGCAACCGGCACATGACTGATGCGTAGGCACGCCATTGTCGCGCCAGTTTCACAGCCCCAGTAAACAAGACACAACACATGGAAACGTCCCCGCCGCACTCGGCGGGAACGTCAACAGGAGTTACCGCATGTCGACTACCCTACCGAATCCCGGCTTTGGCACCTTCCGTCTGGAAGGCGACACCCTGCGTGAGAGCATGAAGGCGGCGCTGGACGCCGGTTATCGTCACTTCGATACCGCCCAGTTCTACGGCAACGAGGCCGAAGTGGGACAGGTGCTCGCCGACAGCGGCATCCCGCGCAACGAACTGTTCGTCACCACCAAGATCTGGTACGACCGCCTCCAGCCAGGTGACCTGGAAAAGAGCGTCGAGGAAAGCCTCGAGAAGCTTCAGATGGACTACGTCGACCTGCTGTTGATCCACTGGCCGTCACCCAATGACGAAGTCGCCATGGAGGACTACCTGCCGGCGCTCGCCAAGATGAAGGCAGAGGAGAAGACGCGCCATATCGGCATCTCCAACTTCACCTGCGAGCAGATGGAACGCGCCGTCGGCATTCTGGGGCGTGATGAGCTGCTGACCAACCAGGTCGAGGTGCACCCCTTCCTGCAGAACCGCAAGGTGCTCGACAAGTGTCAGGAGCTGGGGCTGGAAGTCAGCGCCTTCATGCCGCTGGCCGTCGGCAAGGTGATGGATGACGAGACCCTCAAGATCATCGCCGACCGCCATGGTGTCAGCCCAGCGCAGATCGCCCTGGCGTGGCTGAAGATGCAGGACATCGTGACCTTCCCGTCCTCCACCAAGCCGAAGAACATCCACAGCAACTTCGAGGCCTTCTCGCTGACACTGACCGGCGAGGACATGGCCAAGATCGCCGAGCTGGACCGCGGCGAGCGTATCGCCAATCCGGATATCGCGCCCGACTGGGACTGATGGACTGAGCCCAGCTGACTGAGCCTGATCGACGGGCCCAGTGACAAGAAAGCCTCCCGGGCACCCTGCCCGGGAGGCTTTTTCGCATTTCTACCCTGCCATGATTTCATCCCGATGGATGCTCAGCGATCCAGCCAGCAGACGCGGGTCACGGCCTCGGTGCCGGGGCGTGGCGCCGCGAGATCATGCCCATGCAGCAGATAGATCACCGTCCTGCCCGCCAGCCAGTCAGCGAGACCCTGCGCGACGCGTTGCGCTGTCGTGGCATCCAGCCCCGAGAAGGGCTCATCCAGCAGCACGAGGCCGGGGTTGGTCAACGCCAGGCGCGCCAGACTGATGCGCCGGGCCTGACCACCCGACACCTGACGACCGCCCTCACCGACACGCGTTGCCAGCCCCTGCGGCAGGCTCGCGACCCAGTCGGCGAGATCCACTGCGGCCAGCACTCGCCACAGCGCGGCATCATCGGCGTCGGCGGCTCCCAGTCGCAGGTTGTCAGCCAGACTGGCATCGAACAGATCGACCTGCTGGGTGAGGCAGCCGACGCTATCAGCAATCGCCAGAGGCGCGTAGTGATGCACCTCACGGCCATCGAGCAATACTCGCCCGCTCTGTTCTTCACCTCTCTTCTCTTGAGTCCCACCGCCCTGCTCTTCAGTACCCCCGTCCTGCTGTTCAGTACCCCCGCCCTGCTGTTCATTGTGTCTGCTCTGCAGGCCGCGGGAGGCCAGGCTTGTCTGCCCGGTCAGCAGCGCCGCCAGCGTCGACTTGCCAGCGCCGGAGGCGCCACAGATCGCGACCTGCGCACCGGCCTCGACAGTGAGCGAGACGTTTGAAAATGCAGCGAACAAGGCGCCAGGATAGCGATAGCTGACTTGCTCCAGCGAGACGCTGATCGGTCCTGCTGACAGGCGAGCATCGCCATGCACGACACCCGCGGCGTGCTCGATATCGTTGAGGCGTTCCGCGGCGCCGAGCGTCGCCCCGGCCTGACTGAAGGCCGCCGGTAGCCCCACCAGTCCCTCACCCAGCGCCATCGCCGCAAGCGGCAGCATCACCATCATCGGGCCGCTGAGCTGGCCATCGTGCAGGGCGAGCATGCCCATCGCCAGCAACAGCAACCAGGCGAGTCCGATCACCAGCACGGCCAGCGCATTGCCGACGGCACTGATGATCGCCAGCCGCCATTGGTCCGCCAGCAGACGCGCTTCCACCGTCTCAAGCTGCTCACGCACATGGCCAAGCGCCGCGTAGGCCTCGAGTTCGGCATGCCCGCGCAGCGCCTCCATCAGGCTCGAGCGCAATGTCTCGAGAGTGGTCACACGCCGACGGCTGGCCACCAGCCCCCAGCGCGCCTGCCCGAATGTCAGCCACGCCCAGCCAGTCAACAGCAAGAGCGCCAGCCACGGCGTCGCGCCCGGCAGCCACACGAGTGTGATACCCAGCAGCGCCACAATCAGCAGCAAGGCCATCACCGGAGGTGCCGCCAGACGCAGATAGAGCGCATCGAGGGTGTCGATATCCGCGGTCAGACGATTGAGCCAGTCACTGGAACGCCGGGATGCCAGCCGCGCGGGGTCCATGCTGACCAGCGAGGCAAAGGCACTGCCGCGCAGGCTGGCCAGCAGTCGCAGGATGGTGTCGTGATTGTAGAGACGCTCCAGATAGCGCGAGACGGTGCGCGAAACGGCAAACAGGCGAATCGCGCTGCCCGGCGTGTAGACATCCAGCACGGCGACGGCACCGGCAGCCAGCGCCGCCCCCGTCAGGGCCGACGCCGTGATGAACCACCCCGAGACCGCCAGCAGCCCGAGTGCCGACAGCGCGGTCATTGTCATCAGCACCACGCCCAGCAGCAGTCGACGGCGGTAGCGCTCATGCACCCGCCACCAGGGCGCCAGCGCGGCCAGTGCCTCGCGCGTCGAGGAAGTGGAGCCAGGACCGAGAGTGCGAGCGGGTCCGATCATGATGCGCCCTCCCCAGCATCCTGTGTCTCTCCAGTGGTGCCAACGACTCCATCACGGGACAGACACAGCTGACGCGTCGCCATGGCCCTCAAGGCCGGATGGTGGGTGGCGATGACCAGCGTGCGGCCCTCTTCGGCCAACGCCTGGAAGCCGGCGATCAGGCGCTGTTCGGTGTCGGCATCCAGACTGGCGGTCGGCTCGTCGAGCAACACCAGCGGCGTATCGCTCAAGAAGACCCGCGCCAACGCCAGACGCTGAGCCTGACCGCCGGACAGCCCACGCCCGCCTTCGCCCAACGGGCTGTCGATGCCCTGTGGCAAGGCGACCAGCACCTCGGCGAGTCCGGCGCGCGTCAGCGCCTGCGCGATGTCATCGTCACTGGCGTCTGGCGCGGTGATACGCAGGTTGTCGGCCAGACTGCCCTGCATCAGTAGCGGGCGTTGATCCATCCAGGCAAGGTCTGTGGCCGCATGGCGACGACAGCGGCCTTCATCAGGCGCCACGAATCCCGCCATCAGTTGCAACAGCGATGACTTGCCGGCCCCGGACGGGCCGCTGATCACCAGCACCTCGTGGGCCTTCAAGGTGAGATCCAGCGGGCCAAGCACCCTGCCCCGCCCGGGATGCGTCAGCGTGACGGCCTCCAGCTGCAACATCACATCGCCGGGCAGCGAGACACTGTCCGTCGCCGTCGTGGAGGCCTGACGCGCCGACGCGATGGGCGTATCAAGCAGCTCCAGCAGCGAGTCCGCGGCGGCCAAGGCCGAGGCGCGATCATGATAGTGCTGAGACAGGGTGCGCAGCGGCTGGAAGAACTCCGGCGCCAGCAGCAGGATCAGCAGGCCGCTGAACAGGGTCAGTGACTGGGCGGGCCCGAAGGGAATGTCGCCCAGCAGGCCGAAGCCGATATAGATCGCGACCACCGCGATCGACACCGACGAGAAGAACTCCAGTACTGCTGATGAGAGGAAGGCCAGGCGCAGCGTGCGCAGACTGCGGCGGCGATAATCATCGGCGACCAGCGTGACCTCACGCGTGGCCTGCTCGCCCAAGCCGAACAGCCGTAGTGTTGTGATCCCCCGGACGCGATCGACGAAGTGGCGCGACAGGCGCGCGACCGCGACGAACTGCTCGCGATTGAGCGACTCGGCCCCCATGCCGACCAGTGCCATGAACAGCGGGATCAGCGGCGCGGTAAGCGCGAGCAGAATCGCCGCCAGCCAGTCCTGACTGACCACGATGGCCAGAATAACCAGCGGGCTGATCAACACCAGGCGCAGCTGCACGTAGAAACGCGCAAAGTAGCCTTCCAGCGCCTCGACCTGCTCGACCCAGCGCTGCGCCACATCGGCACCATGGAACTGCGCTGCCCGCACCGGCCCCAGCGCCTGCAGGTGATCGAGCACATCACGACGCACCTGCTGTCGCAGTCGCTGACTGGCCTTCTGCGCGCAAAGCTCCTGTGCGGCACCCAGCAAGGCGCGCACCACCAGCAGCGCGATCAGCCCCGTGAACGGCCACCACAGGCGAGCCAACGCCTCGGGCTGCTCGATCACCTCGGCCACAAGCCAGGCAAGCAACACCAGCTGCGCGACGGTTGCCAGCCCCGTCAAGGCGCCGCAAAGCGCCGCCATACCCAACAGGCGACGCTCGCGCGTCGCCTGTTGGGTAAGCCACTTGCCGGCAGCCTTGCGTCTGGCCTTGTCGCGCTCCTTGCCAGTGACACTGTCGTCGCTGACGGCTCCACGCTCCGTGTCATTGCCAGCGGCGCTGGCCTGGGTCTCCTGCGCTGCCCCCTGCGTGAGATCAGTGATAGCCACCGTCCTGCACCTTGCCGCGGAAGACCCAGTAGCTCCAGGCGGTATAGCCCAGCACGATGGGAATCACGAACAATACGCCGATCAGCAGGAACAGCTGCGCGCCCGGGTCTGACGCCGCATCCCAGATGGTGATATCCGGTGGCACCAGATACGGCCACTTGCTGAAGATCAGCCCCAGATAGGTGAACAGGAACAGCCCCAGGGTCGCGACGAAGGGCTGGCCCTCCAGACGCTTGCTGACGGCACGCCAGATGAAGGCCGCGCAACACAGTGCCAGCACCGGGAAGACCCAGAACATGCCGATATGATTGAACCAGCGCTCGCGCACATATTCATCGACGAACGGGGTGTAGAGGCTGATGACCCCGAAGCCGACCAGCACGGCAATCAGCAGCTTGGGCGTGATGCGGTAGGCCCAGGCCTGAACCTCGCCCTCACTCTTCAGAATGGTCCAGGTGGCGCCCAGCAGAGCGTAACCTGCCACCAGCGCGAGCCCGGTGATCACCGTGAAGGGGGTCAGCCAGTCAAAGGCGCCGCCGACATAGATATGGCCTTCGGTGGCAAAGCCCTGGATATAGGCCCCGACCACCACACCCTGACAGAAGGTCGCCACGTAGGAACCGCCACTGAAGGCGACGTTCCACCAATGCCGATTGCGCGTGGACTTGAAGCGGAACTCGAAGGCGATTCCGCGGAAGATCAGCCCGGCCAGCATCAGGAATACCCCCAGATACAGCGCCGGCAGCAGAATGGAGTACACCGCCGGAAACGCCGCCAGCAAGCCGGCCCCGCCCAGCACCAGCCAGGTTTCATTGCCGTCCCAGACCGGCGCGACCGAATTCATCATCACGTCACGGGCGTGTTCATCCGGGGCGAAGGGATAGAGGATGCCGACCCCGAGATCGAAGCCATCCATCAGGATGTACATCATGATGCCGAAGCCGATGATCAGCGCCCAGATCATGGTCAGATTGATCAGTTCCATGTGCTCAACTCCTTACCGTACGGCTGGCATCATCATCGAGACTCTCATGCGCGGCGGACAGCGGGCGCATCGCGGTTTCGACATCGTCATGCGGCAGCTCAGGCTGCATGCCGCCACGGATGACGCGCGTCAGGTAGTAGCTGCCGGTCACGAAGACCACCAGATAGACCAGGAAGTAGCCGATCAGCGTGGCCAGCACCATCCAGCCGGTCAATGACGGCGTGACGGCCTCCTGCTGGGTCATCATCTCGTAGACCAGCCAGGGTGAGCGTCCGGCCTCGGTGACGAACCAGCCGGCCAGCACGGCGAAGAATGGCGCGATCGACATCAGACGCAGCGTCTGCAGGAAGGGGCGCGAGCGGTAGAGCTTGCCATCGCGACGCAGGAACAGGCCGATGAACGCCACCGCGATCATCACCAGCCCCACCGCCACCATCACGCGGAACGACCAGAACACGAACCACACCGGCGGCTGCATGTCGGGCTCGACCTCCTTGAGGCCCGGCACCACGCCATCGGGGTCATGGGTCAGGATCAGGCTGGCCAGCTTCGGGATCGCGATCTCGAAGTGGTTCATCTGGGCTTCCTTGTCCGGCCAGGCGAACAGCAGCAAGGGCGCGCCCGACTGAGTCTCCCAGTTGCCTTCCATCGCCGCGACCTTGGTCGGCTGGTGCTCCAGCGTGTTGATGCCGTGCATGTCACCCACCACCGCCTGCGCCGGCGCCAGCACCAGCAGCAGCCACATGCACATGGACAGCGCGCGCTTGTTGGCCTCGACATCACGCCCGATCAGCAGATACCAGGCACTGACCCCGGCCACCACGAAGCCACCGGTCAAAAACGAGGCGATCGCCATATGCGTGAAGCGGTACGGGAAGGAAGCATTGAAGATGGCCGCGCTCCAGTCATTCACGAAGAAGTGACCATCAATGAAGTCGACGCCCGCCGGTGTCTGCATCCAGCTGTTGGAGGACAGGATCCAGAAGGAGGAGATGAAGGTGCCCAATGACACCATCAGTGCCGCGAACAGGTGGACGCCTTCCGGCACCTTGCCACGCCCGAACAACAGCACGCCGAGGAAGCCGGCTTCGAGGAAGAAGGCGGTCACCACCTCATAGCTGAGCATCGGGCCGATGAAGTTGGAGGTGGCATAACTGAAGTTGCTCCAGTTGGTGCCGAACTGGAAGGCCATCACGATGCCGGAGACCACGCCCATCGCGAAGACCACGGCGAATACCTTCACCCAGAACGCCGCAAGGCGCTCCCAGGCGGCATTGCCTGTCTTGTAGAAAAGGCCATGCAACAAGGCCACATAGGATGCCAGACCGATGGTGAACACCGGAAAGACGGCATGAAATGACACGACAAATCCGAACTGTATGCGTGACAGGATCACGGGATCCAGTTCCATGGGCGACTCCTCAGGACTCCAGGGGTTGCACTCTGTTCATCCCGTTGTGGGACGCACAGTCGCAGCGATATCACGGTCAGGCCCGTGACGACAAGGCATACCACCAAACTCCATCGATCATGGCAGTCATCTTTCTACCAGCTGACCCAAAGAGCATAGAAAACACCAGGCTATCGTGCACGATGACGCTTTGCCGCAGGCCCAGCCAACCGATCAATCGCCATGGTGGTGTTCGATCAGGCCCGCCATATTGCGTGACAGCATCCACGTATTTTCCACTCGGCATGCTCAGGCTTGCCATCTATATTTCGCCGCACATCCGCCTTTATTGACGTACATCAAGATAACCACACGTCGAGCCTCGAATACGACCAATGCCAGCGGCCGTCGGACGCGGTTTATCTTGATTTCTGTCCTGCAGCGCACCTTGAACCAGCCAGGAATGTGCGCCCTGATGGCGGCATAAAGACAAGGCGCGCCCCCTTTCGAGAACGCACCTTGCTGTCTCCTTCTTTCCTTTTCTTCTCTCTCTTCTCTACTTACCTCTCTTGTCTCACTTCGCTCTTCTTTGTGCCCTTTTCCTTGTGGCTCTGCCCTTTCACGCCAGAAACTCACCGTACGACACAGCAGTCGCGCCCCTGATGCTTGGCGTCATAGAGCGCTGCGTCCGCCGCACGCACCAGATCGGTCAGATTGGTGTGCTGCTCGGCCTTGTAGCTCACCGCACCGACGCTGACGGTCAGTACTTTCGCCACGGAGCTATCGGGGTGGATCAGCTTGAGCGCACGCACCTTGCGGCGGATGCGTTCGGCGCAGGCCCGCAATTGCCGCTCGGTCACAGACTCCAGCAGGATCAGGAATTCCTCGCCGCCATAGCGCACCACCATGCCCGGCTGCGGGCCGATGGCAGCCTGAAGCGCCTCGGCAACCTGCTGCAGGCAGTGATCCCCTTCCACATGTCCATGATGGTCGTTGTAGGTCTTGAAGTGATCAACGTCCACCATCAGGATCGCCAGCCCGTCCTCACGGGTCAGGTCCGCCCAGCGCTGCGCCAGATCCCGCTCCAGATGGCGCCGGTTGTAGACGCCTGTCAGCGCATCGCAGTTGGCCTCTCGGGTAAGACGTTGCCCGGCAGCCCGCTTCTCCTCCAGCAACAGCCGCTCACGCTGGCGCAGCAACCACACCTGACGCTGATTGTGCTCGAGCTGATGGTTGGCCAATAGCGAGAGTCCTGTGGTGCTGACGAAGATGACCATCGCCAGCAGCTCCAGCCCCTCCTGACCGGCAGGTTCCAACGCGATCACCCCGGCCATGATGAGCGTGCAGGTCAGCGACGCCGTCAGTGCCTGGGGGAAGCGCAACCGAAAGAGAATGTTGCCGACCATCGGAAAGAAGCCGAACAACAGCGTATCGACATGCGAAAGCTCGGTGCGCGACAGCTGCAACAGGATGGCGCTGACCAGCATGGTATTGATCACCAGCGCGGTCATCAGCCACTCCTTGAGCTGCATGGAAGACGCCCGCTGCACCAGCGGCAGCACCAGCATGGCCGCCACGCAGACACAGCCCAGCCGCAGCATGGCGGCCAGTGCCAGGTCCTCACTGCGATGAATGGTGTCACTGATCAGGAAGGTGGCATACATCACGAAGGCGAAGATGCCGGAATACAGCAAGCCGCGCGTGCGCGAGACGCGCGTCTCTTCCACATACCGGGTCTCGAGGGTGTCGGGGAACATGAGCCGCCAGCGTGACGCGCCGCGACCGTCGATCAGTCCCTCGACGACACCGCGCTCGGCAGCCACCGCCGCCGGCATCGTCGCCTCGCGGCCGCCGGGGAGTCGCTTTTGACTTCTCATGACAGACCCGCTCCGCCCATCGGCGGCCTGGGATCTGGCAACTCAGCCTTCTGTTCATCGTGCGGCGCATTCTGCCGCTCACCGTGCTGCGCAGCCTGCCGCTCATCATGAAGGTCATCACGCAGGTCATCACTGGCCTGGGCGCGCGCCTTGCCATTACCATTGCCACGTTGCACGCAGGTACGGTTGCGGCCATGTCGCTTGGCACGATAGAGCCCCTTGTCGGCCTGATCGACCCAGCGGCTGAGGAGCGTCTCGACCGCCATGTCACGCGTCATTTCATCTTCCATCCCCTCGCCCTCGAGCAGGCGCGACAAGGGGATGACGCAAAGCCCCACACTCAGGGTGACGACGCCGAGTTCCGACTCGCGGTGAGGCAGCTTGAGCGACTTGACGGCATAGCGCATTGCCTCGGCCAGACTGCGCGCATGCTCGAGATCACGCACGGCCACCAGGGCGGTAAACTCCTCGCCGCCGAAGCGAACGACGCTGGCCAACGCAGCCTCTTTCCCCTCGAGAGCACCGGCGATGCCAGCGCCTTTTTCCCTGTCCAGTGTTTCCTGCAAGGCCTGGGCGATCTGATACAGGCAGTTGTCGCCCGCGACATGCCCGTAGTGGTCATTGAAGGCCTTGAAGTGATCGACATCCATCATCATCAGCGCCAGACATGGTAACGGTGGCACCGGATGGGACGCGGACACGCCGTTCTTCGCCTGCTGAGCATCGCCATGGTGCTGCTTGAGCACCTCGATCAGATGACGGCGATTGTAGAGCTGGGTCAGCGGGTCGAGACAGGCCATTTCCTGCAGCTCGGCATTGCGTGACTCCACATCCTGCAGGCGCAGTTGATCGATGGAGGTCATCAGATAGGCATGACGGGCCGAGAACTCGATGCGGAAGCTGGCAATCAGCGAAAACAGGCAGAACGCCATGAAGACGAAGACGATCGCGAAGTCCATATGGGCATAGGGCATCGATACGCTCAGCGCTACGCTGATCACGATGACCATCCCCCCTGCCGACAGCACCAGAGCCGCGACGAAACGCAGCTGCATCAGGACGATACCGACCAGTGGCACCACGCCCAGCGCATAGAGTTCGAGGAAGCAGCGCAGGTGGTTCTCGCGCACTGCCAGCCACGCCGCCAGGCCGATCACGCCCCACAGGGTCGCGACCAGCAGCGCCTCACGCCCGACGGGGCGACAGACCTCGCTCTTGAGGGCCAGCACGAGGATCGCGAACGCGATGCAGACATACAGCCGCAGCATCACGGCGAGATTCTCTGTCACCGGCATCGCGACCGGCGCATAGACGGTGTCATAAAGCACGAACATCAGCTGAAAGATGATCAGGCTCCAGCACCCCATTACGGCACGACTCATGCGCCGACGATGCTCGAACTGTTCAAAGTCCCTCTCGAGTTCAGGGGCAAAGCTCAGCCTTGCAGGAGTCGTGGCACTCAGGTGTTGCTCCAATATTGCCATTCGTGAAGGCATGTCTGATTTCCCTTCAATCGCCCTGCTTTCTTTATCACATGCGCAAATGTTGAAAGCCACGCTGACGGAGATGTTCAAGCGCCGCATGTCCGTGTTGATACCTCGCTCGTGAACGAAAATCCAACGAAAACACCGGACCTCGATGAGGCCCGGCGTTCCTGATAAAGCTGATTTCTCTGGCTGGTTCAACCGACAATGGCGTTGAGCAGCAACAGGGTGATGATGGAAATGGCCCAGGCCAGCGTCGTCGGCAGGGTCAGCACCAGCATCTGATGCTTGGTGCTCTTGACGCCGAGCATGCGATTGACGACCCAGAAATAGCTGTCATTGAAGTAGCTGAAGAACATCGCGCCGATACAGGCGGCCTGCGCGGCCAGCACCATGTTGACGTCCGGCATGCCCATCAGGATCGGCGCGGAGATCGAGGCCGCGGTAATCATCGACACCGTGCCACTCCCCTGGATGAAGCGCACCAGGGTGGCGATGATGAACGGAATCAACAGCGGCTGAAGCCCCAGTGCCGCCACCTGCATGGCGATGTAATCGCCGCCGCCACTGGCACGCAGTACCGAGCCCAGCGCACCACCGGCACCGGTGACCAGCAGAATGATACCCGCCGTCTCGACACCCTTTTCCAGATGATCGAACACTTCCTGCTTGGGGGTCTTCGGCATCAGACCATAGATGGCGACCAGCACCCCGATGCCCACGGCGATCACCGGGTTGCCGACGAAGGCGATGGTGCTGGTGAGCGCATTGCTGGTATCGCCCATCACGGCACTGACCAGCGTATTGAGGAAGATCAGCGCGATGGGCAGGCCGATCGGCATGCAGGACATCAGCAGGGACGGCAGCTCCGATTCAGGCATCATGCTGTCGGTGTCATGCTTGACGCTACCTTCAAAGCCCCCTGGCTGGGCTTCCAGCATCGCCTCGATACGCGGGCCCATCAGGCGGGCATAGATCACCAGTGCAATCAGCGCCGGCGCGGTTATCACCAGGCCCCAGCCGATCATCAGACCGATGTCGACACCGAAGATACCGGCCACGCCCAGCGGGCCCGGGGTCGGTGGCACGCTCGAGTGGGTGATGATCAAGCCGGCCGCCAGCGCGATGCCCAGACCGATCACCGAACGTCCGCTGTTGCGCGCCAGTGAACGCACGAGCGGGTTGAGAATGACGTAGGCCGAATCACAGAAGATCGGGATGGAGACGATGTAGCCCGTCAGCGCCATCGCAGCCTCTTCCTTGTTCTTGCCCAGCAGATTGAGGATGGCGTAGGCCATGCGCTGCCCGGCACCGGTCACCTCCAGGATACGCCCCATCATCACGCCGAAGCCGATCACGAGACCGATGGTGGAAAGCGTCTTGCCGAAACCGGTGGTGATGGCACTGATGACCTCATTGGGCGGCATGCCACCGATCAACCCCGCCAGCGAGGCGGCGATGATCAAGGCCAGCAAGGCATGCACGCGGGTTTTCAATACCAGATAGATCATGACGAAGATGGCGATGCCCAGGCCGATGATGACCTGTGGCCCCGCGACGGCGGCGTCTGTCATGGGGTGCTACTCCTGTAGTTTGTTATTGTGTGGCGCAAGGTATGCGGTGTCGGCGCTGCCGGCTGGCATGACGCCGATCGTTGTTATTGACGTACTGATGTGACGAGCAGCTCTGGCAAAGGTGTCTAGCGAGCTCGTCTTGGATAAGATGCCCAGACGCTGGCTAGGCGTTGGCGCTCTCATCGCGATACGCATTGAGAATCTCGTGCAGGTCGGCATCGCCGACGAAGCCCAGCGAACGCGCCTTGCGGGTGTCAAAGCGCGCCGGCCAGCTGCCGACGATGGCGGTGATACGCGGGTCAGGCTCATGCTTGACGAGTGCCAGCGCCTGCTCGCCGGCGATATCCTTGAGCGCCGCGAGCATTGACGCGACGCTGACGGTGATGCCCGGCAGCATGAAGCAGCGAGAGAGTCCGAAGTCCGCGCTCGCCACCTCCGCGCCCTTGAGCAGGGCCGCGACCACCCGACGGGGCGACATTACGAACATCTCGAGCTCGCTCGGTACCGGGCAGATGGCGGCTTCGCCATTGAGCGGTTCGCGCAGGATGGAGGAGGCGAAGCTCGAGGCTGCCGCATTGGGACGCCCGGGGCGCACGATGATGGTGGGCAGACGCAGCACGCAGCCATCCACCAGCCCGCGACGGCTGTAGTCATTGATCAGCAGTTCCGACATCGCCTTCTGGGTGCCGTAGGAGTTCTGCGGCACCAGCGCGGTCATGTCGCTCAGCGTCTCGGGAAGATCGCCTCCGTAGGCGGCGACCGAACTGGCCATCACCAGCCGGGTGTCGCGCAATCCACGCGCCGCGCAGCCTTCCAGCAGCAGGCGAGTCGCGTCGAAGTTGACGCGCATGCCGAGCGCCAGGTCCGCCTCGGCCGCCGAGCTGACCACGGCTGCCAGGTGATAGATCACCTGCGGCTCGCCCGCCAGGCAGCGATCAAGCACCTCGGCATCGGCGATATCGCCTGCCACGATCTCGATATCCAGCGAGGTGGCCGGTTCGACTGCCAGACATGACGCCGCCTCGGGACGTGGCGCCTCGATCTGATCCAGCAGGGTCAAGCGTGACAATGGCTGCCCCTTCAGGCTGCCCGTGTCGATCAAGGCCTCGGTCAGGCGCTGACCGAGAAATCCGGCGGCGCCGGTAATCATGACGTGCATCGTGTGGACTCCTTGCTCGCCGCCTGGCATGACGGCTCATGACGTGTTGTCGTTATTGGCGTTTCTGCTGTCTTGAGTCGTGATCAGGCGGTGCCGGACTGGCCGTCGTTGAGCCCGAAGGCGCGCCCCCAGCCGAGGCCTGCGCGCGTCTCACCCCGCGGACGGTATTCACAGCCGATCCAGCCGTCGTAACCCAGACTCTCCAGCCGGTCGAACAGCGCCGGATAATGCACTTCCCCGACATCCGGCTCGTGACGGTCCGGCACGCCGGCGATCTGCACATGGCCCATATGCGCGAACTGCGCTTCCAGATTGCGGATCAGATCGCCCTCGACGATCTGGCAGTGATAGAGATCGAACTGCACCTTGAGGTTGGCGGCGCCGACCTGGGCGAGAATCTCGCGTGCCTGCGCCTGACCACTCAGATAGAAGCCGGGCATGTCGCGCGGATTGATCGGTTCGATCAGCAGTGTCTTGCCGACCTTCTCAAGCTCGGCGGCGGCGTAACGCAGGTTGTGGATGTAGGTCTCGGTGCAACGCGCGCGCATGGCGTCATCCGCGCCCTGCGGTACCAGGCCCGCCATGGCATGCACGCGCGGACAGTCGAGCACCTGGGCATAGCGAATCGCCTCGGCCACCGAGGCCCGAAACTCCTCCTCGCGCCCCGGCAGACAGGTCAGGCCACGCTCACCGGCCTCCCAGTCGCCCGGCGGCAGATTGAACAGCACCTGCGACAGCTGGTGCTCATCGAGCCTTGCGCGCAATTCTTGCGGGGAATAGGCATAGGGGAAGAGATATTCGACCCCGCGAAAACCACTTTCGGCCGCAGCCGCGAAGCGATCGAGAAAGTCATGCTCGGTGAACAGCATGCTGAGATTGGCGGCCAATCGGGTCATGTCAGATCCTTGGATTTCACAGACGAAGACGTCATCACTCAGGGGCGCCCGAACCTGGCTTCGAGTTCCGCCACCTGTTCCGGGGTCATCCCACGTGGGTTCTTGCCCTGCAGCAGCAGGAACAGCTTGGCGGTTTCCTCAAGCTCTTCCGTGGCATAGACCGCCGCTTCCAGGGTCTTGCCGGCCACCACCGGGCCATGATTGGCCAGCAACACGGCGCAGTGCTTGCCGGCCAGGCCACGCACGGCATCGCCCAGCGCGGAGTCGCCCGGCATGTAGTAAGGCACCAGCGGCAACTTGCCGACCCGCATCACGTAATAGGCCGTCAGCGGAGGAATGCACTCGCAGGGATTCACGTCCGGCAGGCAGGACACCGCCACCGAGTGGGTCGAATGCAGGTGGACGATGGCACCCGACTGCGGGCGCTCGTCATACATGGCGCGATGCAGGAAGTGCTCCTTGGTCGGCGCGTCGCCATCGATCAATACGCCCTGGGCGTCGAGGCGTGATATGCGCGCCGGGTCCAGGCGCCCCAGGCAAGCATTGGTCGGCGTCATCAACCAGCCACCATCGTCCAGCCGCTGGCTGATGTTGCCGCTGGACCCCATGGTCAGGCCGCGGTCGAACAGTGACTTGCCGTAGGTGGCGATCTGCTCACGCAACACGTTGATATCGTGCTGTGACTGACTCATGCGTTCTCCTCGCGAGGATTCATGGCATCCAGCACGTCGAATGCCCGGGTAAAGAAGTCTTCACCCCCGAAGTTGCCGGACTTGAGTGTCAGCGAGAGCATCGCCTCCGGCTGCGAGGGGCCGGCGGCCGGGTGCGGTGCCTGTGTCCAGGGCACACCGGGGTCGATCTGACCGCCGATACGCAGCTCACGGATGTCGAGCGCCGAGACCACCGCGCCGGAGGTTTCTCCCCCCGCCACCAGCAGGCGCCCGACGCCTTCCGCGACCAGGGTGCTGGCCAGACTGGCCAGGGCGCACTCGATGAGCTCACCGGCCTGCTTGACGCCCAGTGACGCCTGCGCCGCCTTGACGCTTTCCGGCTCGGCCGAGGCGTAGATCAGAAATGGCTTGGGGTCCGTCGCCGCCAGTTGCTCACGGGCGAACTCCAGCGCCGCCTCGAAGTGGGTATCGCTCGCGTTGAGCTTGACGGAGTCCAGCGCGAAGGCAGCATGCTGCTGAGTGAAGTGCGCCACCTGCTTGAGCGTCATGCGAGAACAACTGCCGGACAGCACCATCGCGGCGCCCTGCGCCGGGGCCAGCACCGCTGCATCATCGATCGGCTCAAGCCAGCCCTTGCGGCGGTACTGGGCAGGCAAGGCCTGCGCGAGGCCAGAGCCACCGGTGACCAGCGCGTGATCGACCAGCGCCTCGGCCAGTACCTCGAGATCCTGCTCATCGAGGCTGTCACAGACCACATGACGAACGTTTTGATGGGCAAGCTCGTCCAGACGCTGACGGGCCTCCTGCGCGCCGCGGCGCAGAGTGGCGTGATCGAGCAGCCCCACGCCATGCGGCGTCTGGCGTGACAGCACGCGCACGATGTCGGCATCGGTCATCGGGTTGAGAGGATGATGCTGCATGCCGCTGTCATTGAGCAGGCGGTCGCCGACGAACAGATGGCCCTGATAGACACTGCGTCCGTTGATGGGGAAGGCCGGCACGAAGGCCGTCTGCGTGGCAGACAAGGCCTCCAGCAAGGCATCGGCGACCGGCCCGATATTGCCCTCGGGCGTGGAATCGAACGTCGAGCAGTACTTGAAGAACAGCTGGCGCGCGCCCTGGGCTTTCAGCCATTCAAGCGCCGCGAGAGATTCACTGATCGCCTGATCCACCGGGCAGCTGCGCGACTTAAGCGCGACCACCACGGCGTCGACCTCAGTCAGATCCAGCCCGTTCGCCGCCCCTTCCTGCAGCGCGTCCTGGGGTACCCCGATCACCTGCACGGTGCGCATGCCGGCACGTACCAGGTTGTTGGCAAGATCCGTCGCGCCGGTGAAGTCATCGGCGATTCCGCCCAGTACGATCGGCATCACTGCGCTCCTTCATCATTCGCGGCCGGCAGGCTGAAGCTGCCGAGACGCTGATAGACCTTGATGACGGCCGAGTCGTCCTCGCGACCGAAACCTGCGCCACTGGCGGCGGTGAACTGCTGCAGGGCACTACCGGCCACCGGCATGGCAAGCTTCAGCTCGCGCCCGGTGCTGTGCACGATGTTCAGGTCCTTGACGAAGATGTCGACGGCCGACAGCGGCGTGTAATCGCCCTTGAGGATGTGCGGCACGCGATTCTCGAACATCCAGGAATTGCCCGCGGAATGGGTGATGACGTCATAGAGGGTGTCGGGGTCGATCCCCATGCTCATGCCCAGCGCCATGGCTTCTGCCGCCGCCGCGATGTGCACGCCAGCGAGATGCTGGTTGACCAGCTTGACGCTCGAGCCCGGGCCGGCGCAGTCGCCCAGCCGATATACATTGGCTGCCATCGCCGCCAGCACGCGTTCCGCCTTGACGTAAGCCGCTTCACTGCCGGAGGACATCACGGACAGCTCACCACTGCGTGCCTTGACGGCGCCGCCGCTGATTGGGGCGTCGAGCAGCTCCAGCTGCATGCCGTTCAGGCGGGTTTCCAGTTCACGTGCGAAGCTCGGCGCCACGGTGGCGCACTGGATCACCAGGCTACCCGGTGCGAGTCGCTCGGCCAGACCGCCCTCACCCTGCGCCCCGAACAGCACCTGCTCGACCTGATCGGCATTCACCACGACCAGCACCACCACTCGACACTCGGCCGCCAGTTCCAGCGGCGAGGCAACGGCGCGGCCACCCGCCGCTTCGAATGCCTGACAGGCGGCGGGCGAGATATCACAGCCGATCACGTCCAGGCCTGCTTCCAGCATGGCGCGCGCACTGCCCATTCCCATCGCGCCGAGGCCGACAAGGCCGATCACCGGTGAAGTCGTTGCTGCTGTCATCTCGCATCTCCCGCGGAAGCTGTTCAAGTGCTGATCAAGGCGGCCTCATGCGGCACACCGATCAACACTTCGCTGAATGTTAGCGCTACCATGTTAGCGCTAACATCATTAATAGATTAGGCTCCAAGCCACGACAAGCGGCAAATGAGAAAACGCGACATATGTCTAATCCACCATCATCTCCCCGCCGCAACCGCAAGGGTGCCATGCAGCCGACCCTGAATGACGTGGCCCGGGAAGCCGGGGTCTCCTCGATCACCGTCTCGCGCTACTTCAATAGCCCCGACAGCGTGCGCGAAGCGACACGCGTCAAGGTCGAAGCGGCCATCGAGAAGGTCGGCTACGTGCGCAACATGATTGCCGGCAGCCTGGCCTCGGCCTCCAGTCGCGTGATTCCGGTGATCGTGCCCTCGTTGTCCAACGTGGTATTCATCGACGTGATCAAGGGCCTGCAGGACGAATTAGAGGCACACGGCTATCAGCTGCTGCTGGGCAAGACGGATTACGATCTGGCTCGGGAAACCCAGCTGATCCGTACCTTTCTGGGCTGGTCGGCCGCGGGCCTGGTGGTGACGGGGCTGCGCCATGACGATGCGACGCGCCAGATACTGGAGAACTGGAATCAGCCGATCGTTGAGATCATGGAGCTGGGGGAAGGGTTGGATCTGAACGTGGGGATGGATCATGTCGCCGCTGGGCGCGCCATGACCGAGCACCTGCTGGCACGCGGATATCGCACGATCCACTTCGCCGGTGCCGAGCTCGATCGCGACTATCGCGCGGCGATGCGCTATGCCGGGCACCGTGAGGCGCTGGCGGCGGCCGGCATCGAGGACGCTCCCCTGCTCGACCTGCCCGTGCGTCAACAGATGACCAGCGGTGCTCAGGCGCTTGAGCGTATCAAAGCGACATTCCCTGACTGCGACGCCATCCACTTCGCCAACGATGACATGGCCTGTGGCGCCATTCTCGCTGCCGCGCGGCTTGGCGTGCGTATCCCGGACGACATCGCCATCGCCGGCTTCAATGGCCTGCCGATCGGGGAGCATGTCACGCCGCGCCTCACCACCATCGTCTCACCGCGAGAGCAGATCGGCCGCATGGCAGCGCGCAAGCTGCTGGGGCGCATCAATGGCGAACCCGTCGGAGAACTGAGCCACGACCTGGGGTTCACGCTGCGGGTCGGTGGCAGCACCTGAGGCCGAAAAGCCTCCCTTTGACGCAGCTCGATTGGCTCACGATTGAGGCTTCTCAACGACGCATTCGCGTCCGTCAGGGCGGGTTGGCGCCCGGCCTGAGCAAAGTTGACGTAAAACGCAAAGTATCCGGCGTCTTCTGATCATCTCGCTGCCCTCAACTTCACGACACTGTGTTCAACAAAGGCGCAGAGGCGATGCGACCGGGACGTGCAGGTCGACGTCTGGTGACATGGCCGCTGCGACTTACCGCAGACAAGTGTTCTGACACGTGAGGCCCGACGATGAATCGCAAGACTATCCTGACATGCGCCATCACTGGCGCGGGTGATACCGCCAGCAAGAACCCGAATGTCCCGGTGACGCCGAAGCAGATCGCCGATGACTGCATCGCGGCCGCCAAGGCCGGTGCCAGCGTGGCCCACATTCACGTGCGTGATCCGGAGACCGGCGGCATCAGCCACTCCACCGAGCACTTCCGTGAAGTCATGGACCGTGTGCGTTCCGCCGACACCGACATCGTCATGAACATCACCGCAGGTGGTGGCGGCGACTGGATTCCGGACGTCAACGACCCGACTCGTGGTGGCCCGGGCACCGACATCCAGACCCCCGCCGAGCGTCACGCGCCGATCCAGGAACTCCTGCCGGAACTGTGCACCCTGGACTGCGGCAGCCTGAACTTCGGCGACATGGTCTACATCAACACCGCTGATTGGCTGCGCGAGCACGCTCGTCTGGTGCAGGCCGCTGGCGTCAAGCCGGAGCTCGAGTGCTTCGATCTGGGCCACGTCTGGTTCGCCCGTCAGCTGCAGCAGGAAGGTCTGCTCGACGACGACCTGCTCTTCCAGCTGTGCCTGGGCATCCCGTGGGGCGCGGAAGCTGACACCGAAACCATGCTGACCATGAAGAACAAGCTGCCGACCAACTCCAACTGGGCAGCCTTCGGTATCGGCCGCATGCAGATGCCGATGGTCGCACAGGCCGTGCTGCTGGGCGGTCACGCTCGCGTCGGTCTCGAAGACAACCTCTATCTGTCCAAGGGCGTGATGGCGACCAACGCGCAGCTGGTCGAGAAGTCCTCTGGCATCATCGAGAACTTGGGTTCCAGCGTGATGACCCCGGCCGAGACGCGTGAATTCCTCAAGCTGCGTGATCCGTCCACCGGCAAGACCGCTGGCGATATCGCTGCACTCGAAACCGCTGGAGGTGTCGCATGAGCCAGTTGTCTGTCGTAGGAACCGGTGTCATCGGCAATGGCTGGATCTCACGCGCACTGGCCAATGGCTGGGATGTGGTCGCCTTTGACCCGGCGCCGGACGCTGAAGCCCGCACTCGCGCCTTCGTAGAGAATGCCTGGCATGCGCTGGAAAAGGATGGCCTGGCAGAAGGTGCCTCCGTCGATCGTCTGCGCTTCGCCGCGACCCTCGAGGAAGCCGTGGTCGGCGCCGATCTGATCCAGGAAAACGTGCCGGAGCGTCTGCCGCTCAAGCAGGAAATCCTCAGCGCCATCGATGCCGCTGCCGAAGAGCACGTCGTGATCGGCTCTTCCACCTCCGGCTTCAAGCCGACCGATCTGCAACAGGACTGCAAGAAGGCACCGGGCCGCGTCATCGTCGCTCACCCCTTCAACCCGGTCTATCTGCTGCCGCTGGTCGAGTTGGTCGGTGGCGAGCACACCTCACCGGCACTGCTGGAAGGCGCCCGTGACGACTACCAGCAGCTGGCGATGCGTCCGCTGATCGTGCGTCGCGAGATCGAAGGTCACATCGCTGACCGCCTGATGGAAGCGCTGTGGCGTGAAGCCCTGCACCTGGTCAACGACGGCGTCGCCACCACCGAAGAGATCGATGCTGCCGTCGTCTATGGCTGTGGTCTGCGCTGGTCGCTGATGGGCACCTTCCTGACCTTCCACCTGGCAGGCGGCGAGCCGGGCATGCGTCACATGCTCGAGCAGTTCGGCCCGGCCCTGAAACTGCCGTGGACCAAACTCGAAGCGCCGGAGCTGACCGACGAGCTGATCGACAAGGTCGTGGAAGGCTGCGAATACCAGGCTGCGGGTCGCCCGGTCGCCGAGCTGGACCGTCGTCGCGATGAATTCCTGGTCGAGCTCTTGAGCCTGACGCGCAAGCACTGGCCGGAAGCCGAAGGCCTCGAGGGACGTATCTGATGGACCTGCTCGAGATCACGGTACCGCATGAGTGGGTCGACTATAACGGCCACATGAATGATGCCGAGTACGCGCGTGCCTTCTCGATGGCGGTCGAAGCCTTGATGGAGCACGTGGGGCTGGATGCCGAGGGTCGTCGCGAACACGACCTGACCATCTACACCCTGGAGACGCACCTGTGCTATCTGGCGGAAGCGCATGAAGGTCAGACGCTCAAGGTCAAGGTGCTGCTGCTGGACCATGACGCCAAGCGTCAACATGTGCTGTTCACCCTGACGGATGCCGACGGCGGCGAGATCGCCACCAGCGAGCAGATGTTGATGGCGATGAGCATCAGTGGCGGTCGTCCGACGCCCTGCCCGGAATCGGTGGCGGAGCGCATTACCGTCCTGCCCCAGCCGGCAGGCGAAGAGGACTGGCCCAAGGCGACCGGTCGTCGTATCGCCATCCGCCGCAAGACGGCCTGAGACGTGTGACAACCGATGTCCGCTTCGGATAACAAGTCGCTGATTTAGCGTCGAAACCCGCACCCTGCCAGTCGTCTGGCGGGGTGTTATTGTCTTGGGACACCCGCCGAGAGCCGATTCATGACCATGCCCCCTTCCCCCATCACCTGTCGCGCCTTCATCGCTGACTTCGCGCGCGGCATGGATGAAATGGTAGAGATGCCGCTGGCAGACGCCCGCAAGCGCTATGAACAACTGTGCCAGCAACTTGGTGCGCCGCTCGCCGAGGGCGTCACGACCCACGAGAATCACGTCGAGGTCGCTGGCCGCGCGACGCCGCTGCGCCTGCGCCACTTCATCCCGGAGGTGGCACGCAAGGCGGAAGGCAACCTGCCGGCACCGGTGGTGTTTCTGCACGGCGGGGCCTGGCAGATAGGCTCGCCGGAGAGCCATCAGGGCATCGCCTCCAGCCTGGCCGCCCAGCTGGGGCGTGAGGTGGTCAGTGTCGATTATCGCCTGCTGCCGGAAGCCAACTATCAGGACGCACTGGCGGATTGCCTGGCGACCATCGAGCACCTCTCCGCCACTGTCGAACCGGTGGCCATCGTCGGTGACAGCGCCGGCGCTCGACTGGCGATGGATGTGGCGCGCCGACTCGATACCGAGATGCCCAACATCGGCTTGCAGGGCACGCGCATGCAGAGCCTCGGCACCCACGGCGCGGAAATGGAGACGGCTCACCATCAGGAGCATCCGGCCCCCGAGAAGCCCACAAGCTATGTGCTGGGGCTGATCTACCCGCCGATGGACCCGGTCTTCGTGCTGGCCAAGGAGAACGAGTTCGCGCTGGGTTCGGATGCGCCGCTGCTCGGCCGCGATGAAGTGGTCAGCATGTGGCTGACCGTCGCCGAGGGCGACCGCTCCGCCAGCTACTCACCCTCGCCGGCCCATTCCCAGCAGCCGCCGGCACGCCAGATCGAAGTGCTGGCCGCCGAGCATGACCCGCTGACCCAACCGCTGGAAGCAGCGGTGGATGTCTGGCGCTGGCGCGGTGCCGATGTCGGCTATCGCAGTGCAACCGGCATGGTGCATGCGGCGCTGCACGCACATCATGTTCTCCCCGAGATGCAGCACGCCTGGCAGGCCTTCTGTGAAGCCCTTGATCGGCGCCTGTGCGCCCTGGACTAGCGCAAGCCCCTCACATGCACAAACGCCCAGCCACGAGAGTCGTGACTGGGCGTTTGTGTATCTGGTGACCGACATAGCTGACGGCAGATATAGCTGATTACTGAAAGGCTCGGTGACCACCGCTCGAGCGTCTAGCCGTCGGTCAAGTCTTCAGGCTGGCCGGTGACATGAAGCGCAGCTCGATGGCGACTGGGCACTGACGGATGCGCTGATGCCACTCCTGCTCCAGCCGCTCCCGCGTCATGTCCTGAGACGAATCGTCCGTCAGCACGACCACGACGATGAGTCTGAAATTGGCCTCCAGAGTGCGGTCCGCCAGCAGCGCCTCGTAGAGCAGACTTTGCAGCACCGTCTGCGCTCTGGCGTAGTGCTTGAGTACCTTCACTTCAATGAACGTGAAGGGGGCACTTTTTCCCTCGAGCAGCGCATCGAAGCAGGCATCGGTCTCGCCGACACGCACATTCCGCGTCATCCCACCGCTCGCACTACCGCCACCCGCAGTGGAGGATTCCTGCATCTGACGCAGCACCGCATCCTTCAGCTGGGTCATCTGCTGGCGATGATGATCCAGATGCTCGGCACGCGATAACGTCGCCTTCTCATCGGCGCCATCCTGAGGGCTCAACAGCTGCGCGACATCGGCATCGTCGACGGCCTGCCCGCTATCCTCAGCGACGGCTGACTCCTGAGCCTCGGCGTCTGCTCCACCCTGCTGCCAACTACTCTCCCCCAGCGACTCCTGCACCTCGCGAGTCAGACGCTGCTCCTGCTCGGCTGGCGATAGCGTGCGCATGAAGGAGCGGTCCTTGTCGTAATCCCCCGGCGCATACAACTTGCCGTGATGATGGGTCACGAGTCGATAGAACACCGCCAGCACCAGCAGCGGAAACACCACGATGAAACCGACCAACGGCCAACGCTCCGCCACCGTCAGCGTCTCGGCCGCCGAATTCAGCAGCAGACTCGCGAAGCCATAGATCAACGAGATGAACAACGCGATGATCCCCAGCGGGTTCCGCGCCAACTGCCTGGCATATTTCATGAACTGCATACGCGCTCCATTCCTTGGGGCTTACTGAGGGCATCCTCATGCAATGGGGGCGAGCAGCTTGATAATGCAAGAGGCCAGCCTCACCACTGCATCACGATGAAGGTCAGGGTCATCACGCCGATGGCGACCAGCCAGGCACCCAGCACGCGCTGGGCGATGACGAAAGCCGACTCGGGGAGCAAGCGACCGGCCAAGGCAAGAATCCCCCAGCCGGCGACAACGATGAGGAGTATGGCCGTCATTACGCCCAGCAGTATTGCCACAGGGGTAGTGGCCACGTCATGACCGACGAACAGCAGGGCGACCACCAGCCCCGACAACGCTGCCGGGACACGCGCCATCAGCGCCCTGCCCCATAGCGTGCGCAGCGGTAGATGAATCGACACCAGCAAGGCCGTGACGATCGCGAAACCCACCACTGCCATCACCAGCGAATCCGGCGTGTACAGCGCCACCACGATTCCCAGTACCATGGCATTGATCAGACGCAGAACATGGCGCATTACCTCGCAAGCCGTGAAACGACTCTGAGTGGCAACACCGACCAGCCCTGTCGTCAGCAGCAGATAAAGAATCACCAGGCTTCCGGTGGCGGCGCGAACACCCAACAGCCATTGATCCCACATCATCATGCCAGGGCCTCCATCAGGAAGTAGACGCCCAACAGCGCCGTCACTGCGCCCAACACCCGCAGCAACACGCCCTGACGCAAGCGCTCTGCCACTACGCCCACGCCGATACCGGCGGCATGCAGACTGCCGGTGGCCAACATGAAGCCCATCGCAAAGGCGAAGGGGTCCGAGGCCAGGGGCAATTCCGCCCCGTGGGCGTAGCCATGACAGATCGCGAACACCGAGACGACCAGACAGGCGAGCCACAGCGGCAATGCGACCCGCCACACGATGAAGGCACCGAGCACCAGTGCGGAAAGCGCGATACCGATCTCGATGCCCGGCAGCGCCAGGCCCACGATGCCGACCACACTGCCCAGCGCCATGATCATCGGGAAGACGACCGGCAGCAGCCAGGTGGCGGGCCGCCCCAGAATCACGCCCCACAGGCCCACCGCCACCATGGCCATGAGGTGATCAAGCCCGGTCAGAGGATGCAGGAAGCCTGCGGCAAAGCCACCGACCGAATCGGTATCGACATGGGCATGCGCAGCCCCGGAGAACATGACCAGCAACAGGCCCAGGCGGAAGATGGCTGCTCGCGTGAGTCGCGGCGCCGAAAAGCAGGTGAACGTCATGAGGTAACAATCCTTCGGTGAAAAGCATGAAGCCCCGCGGCAATGCAGGTCTCTCGCATGGCCGCAGGGCTTCTTCATACAGCACGCTATTTCATGCAGCTCGTGTGCTCAGGCAGTCCGCGCGAATGTCGGCAAGGTGGCGTGCCAGGCTGCCACTCCAAGCTACCGCCCCAGCCTTTTACTCAACAGCCTGATGAACATCCGCCTCTACTGCTCGCTGGATGCCTGAGACGGGGCCTCTGACGGCTGATCAGACTCTGGGCGATCAGACGTGTCCTTCTCCGGCCCGCCCGGGCCACCCGGGCCGGGGCCCTGGCCCGGTATGCGCGGCGAGCCGATGCCCATGCTGGCCGTGGTCACGAAGTTGTCCTTGGCGACCACGCCCTTGAGGCACTTGGGCAGATTCGGGAACTCGTCGGTGGCGTGATAATGGTACTCGCCCTCGGGGTGGCGCTCTGTCGGGCCGAAGTGACCATTGCAGCTGTCGAGGTCCGTCGGGAGGCTGCCGCCGGAATCCTGAGTGCCGAACATCGGATAGCCATCGAAGGCATAGGCGAACTGGGCGGTATGGCTCTGTGGCAGCTGACAGTGGGCATCGACACCGTGCTCATCATAGAGGGTGTCGATATCGGTCGCCGTGGCATGCCAGTGATACCAGCCACCGGGATCGACATGCCCGCCACAGGTATCCAGCGCCGGCAGGTTGCCGGTATCCAGCACTGACGGGGCGTCAGCGAAGATCGGCACGCCATCCACGGCGAGACCGATCTTGGCAACGGTGCCCAGCGGCGTGGGCTCCTCAGCCTCGACCGGTTCGAGGGGCAGCAGCACGGTCATCTCGACGCTTTCATCCTCGGCCACGTTGAGGCAGTTATTGGCCTCGACCGGCCTCTTGCTCAGGTCCGTCATGATGTGGAGCGTTTCGTCGTCATCATGGAAATGGAAGCCGAGCGTATCGAGCATCTCGAAGAAGGCGCGATCCAGACGATAGAGGCCCGAGTTCTCGCCATCCCAGTCCCAGATGCCGCCCTCGTCATCCAGAGTTGGCGGGCAGAACGGGCCGGTTTTCAGGCCATCCGGCTTGTACTTGACCACCAGACGGGTGCACTGGGTCTGCGTGCCATTTTCCAGCGTACAGCTCACCGTTTCAGGGGCTTTCACCAGCGCGGCCGAGGAGAATTGGCTCGGCACGACTTCAGCGTGAGCCGCGCCGGCCATCAGCATCGCGACCGATGCTGACAGCACAGAAGCGGGAAAGCGTGCCTTGTGCCGCGCGGCAGCTGCACGACTAGGAGGTGTGATGGTCATTCAATGACTCCTGACAGGACGCTTGAACGCCGCGGCAAGCGCAAGATGTCACCGCGACAGAAAGGATGAATCAACCAGAACGCATGAAAAAGAGAGCGCTTCAGTCCAAAAGCCAGCACTGACAACCGGCGCCACAGACAGCAACGCCCGCCCTCTGATTCCATGCAACATCATCAGAGTGGCGGGCGAAGCATTCACGATGCATGCGGCGCAGACGACTTCAGCCTCAACGTTCCGCTGGGCCACCCGGCAGCTTGGCACCCTCGGGCAAACAGGCAAGACCTTCACCGCCATCGGCCGGCGCGTCACCTGATGCCCCCGGGCCAGGGCCGCCCTCGGGCGGAGCGATGCACTGACCGGGGATCAGATCCTGCTGCCCTTGCACCTGAATCTGACACTGGTCTCCCACCTGCTTGGCGATACATGCCTCCAACGCTTCCTGAGGCGGCTTGCCGCGCGGAGGTTGCTGCGCCGCACTCACGGCACTGACTGCCAGCAGGGCGCCGGTGATGGCAAACATTGCGCCACTGCGGGCGATGGCCTGACTCACGCCAGAGAGACCAGAAAGCTTCATCATGCTCGTTCCTTGTGTATTCGTGCGGATGAACGCAGGGTGCCGCCAGAGTGTGCAGGCAATATGTCAGAAAGCCGCAACCACGCCGACAACCCGGGGCAACCCCAGCACTTACAAGGGCTCTCCCAGTCACACGAGAGAAGCCTTCGGCCTCACGCCTCGTCGTGAGGCTTTTGCCCTTCAGGCCTGCCCTCGGGCGGCCCACCTGCCGGGCGTTCATCTGCCTTGCAGACCGCATCCGGCGAGTCGAGCGCACAGCCAATCTCGCCCTTGAAGCAGCCCAGAATCTCGTTCTTCTCGGCACTGTTGCCGTGATAGTGATAGCCGATCCCTTGAGCGACGTGACCACTGCAGGCATCCAGCTCGGCCTTTTCAGCATCCTCACCGGTCAGCCTGGCCAGAATCGGGTAACCGTCCATCGCGAAGCCGATCATCGGGGCATCCGCTTCAGACTTCTCCTGTTTTGGGCTACAGCCATTGGCACCGTGGTAGTGATAGCCCACGTGCAGATTCACATGCCCCCCGCAATCATCGAACGGGGCCAGAGTATGGGCAGCGAGAATCGCATCCTGCGGCGCAGCGGCATCGAATCTGACGCCATTGAAGGCGATACCCCGTGGGCCTGGCGTGCGCCCTGCCGCCTCACCCTGACGGGGGGGCAGGCATCAAGGGCAGCACATAGGTGGTCTCGACGACCTCATCCATGTATTCCGTGCGGCATTCCACGCAGTAGTTGTTGTACTCCTCGGCCACATCCGGCCGCGCCGCCTGATCGCACGCGGTCCTGGTATCCGTGACGTGAACCTTGCCGGTGTCCTTGTCGAACAGCTGCCACTCTGGGTCATCATAGAAGGTGGCCAGATTCTCGATGAAGGCACCATCCACGTCGTATTGCGTGCCGTCGCGCACCCAGATACCGCCCTCATCAGCAGTGTCTGAGATATTTCCCGGGCACCAGGGGCCCATCTCATCGGCGGCCAGCGAGTTCTTGAGCGTGATGCTGAAGCACTGGGTCTCGGTGCCGCCGGAAAGCGTGCAATCCACCACCTCGGGGCCTGCCACGACGCTGTCGGCATCGAACATCATATTGAGGGTTGCCAGGCGCTCACTCATGTCGGTGCCATGGGCCACGGCGGTGGTGGAGGACATCAAGGCGATGGCGCTCCCCAATAGCAGCTTGCTTGTCAGATGCATCACTCCCCCTTTGTCATTGCGAAAGTCGCTGTCATGCCTCTGCAGGCCACACTCAGCTGTCACTCACCCGCGGCAAACGCCGGCTGAAACCTCGTACTTCATCCAGCAAAAGACGCACCCTGCCCGACAGCATGGCACCTCAAGGCGTGGATACCCGCTTTCTGGCAGCCTTTCCCATCAGATCACGTTTTTGACACGCGGGTATGACAGCCGCATGAGGATCACCGGCAAAAGCCAGTGGTGAGAGCCGAACGCAGGCAAGGTGGCGCAAGAACTTGCGGCAATTGTTGAAAGCAGCGCCCTTGTGTTGAAAGCAGCGTCCTTGGCCAGGTCTCAGCGCGTCTGGCGCGGGGAATGCCCGAAGTGGTTGCGGTAGGCACGTGAGAAGCTGGAGCTGGAGGTGAAACCGCTCGACAGCCCGACCGAGAGAATATCGAGGTCGGTTTCCTTGAGCAGATGCCGCGCCCGCTCCAGGCGCAGCCGCAGGTACCAGGCCCGCGGCGAGGTCGACAACTCCTGCTCGAACAGGCGCTGCAACTGGCGCAGCGAGACGCGACAGCGCTTCGCCAGCTCCTCCAGCGACAAGGGGGTGTCCAGGTTCTGCTCCATCAGGGCGACCGCATCCACCAGCTGGCGCTTGTGGGTGCCCAGGCGGCGCGCCAACGTCATGCGCTGCTGGTCCGTCCGCGTGCGCATGCGGTCGTGTACCAGCTGCTCCGAGACATCCACCGCCAGCGCCGTACCGTGTCGGCGGGCAATCACATCCAGCGCCATGTCCATCGCGGCTGCCCCACCGGCACAGGAAAAGCGCCGCGCGCCCAGCTCGAACAGCTCATCCGAGGTACTGATGGTCGGGAAGCGCTCACGAAACGCCGGCAGGCTTTCCCAGTGCAGCGTGACCCGCTCGCCGTCCAGCAGTCCTGCCGCCGCCAGCAGGAAACAGCCGGTATCCAGGCCGCCCAGCACACAGCCTCCGCCATCGAGACGATGCAGCCAGCCCGTCAAGGCGCGATTGAGGTGCGCCTCTGGCTCGAAACCACTGCATACCGCCAGCGAAGGCAGGGAGCGAATATCGAGAATGCTGTGGTCGGCGACCAGCGTCATGCCACTGGAAGACGTGACCGGCTGGCCATCCTCACTGATGAGCAGCCAGCGAAACAGCGGCTTGCCACTGATGCGATTGGCGATGCGCAGAGGCTCCACGGCCGCGAAGAACGCCATCATCGAGAAGCGTGGCAGCAAGAGAAACCCGATGGTTTCCGGTAGCGGGCCGATGTAATCGAGTCGCATCGTGCAGTGGCTCCAGAGAGTGAGAAGGTGAATCCGTCCTGCCCGGCGGCTGAGCGCAAGCAGCGTCAATGACGTTGTGAGGGCAAGCGTCCGGGGGGCAGGCTCCGCTCACGCCCCTGCATCGCCGGAATGTTATCCCGAAAGCGTCCCACAGACGGCCAACATCGTCGCTTTCAGGCAATAAGTGGTCGCATCACGTCAAGAATATCATTGCATGATTTCTGCCTCTCTGACAGCCACGACGCCACTGCGCGATAGCCCTTGCCAATGAGTCTGCGTGACCGAATGGGCTCGCTGGCGAACGCGCTTTTCTAAAACAGCCAATTTTCCAGAAGCCGTAGCCATCAAAATCAATTCCATTCATAATATATTGTAATGCTTTGAGGGAGTTAGCGTCTTCCCGCGCCGCTCGACAAGCATTCACGTCTTCATCTCGTTGCCTTATCGACAACAATTTTTCGCAACAGATGAACGGTCATTCCGCCGTGACCGCGACAGGGAACGCTGGCCCTACGACCAGCTCGAACAGGAGATATTGCGTGACCCCACCTCAGCCTGACCCCGCCTCACCTGACAATTCCAGTACCAAAAACGCCAGCACCAAAAAAACCACCTCAGACGGCAGCGCCGCGGCAGTCGTCGGTTCTCAGCGCTACCATTCGCCGGACCTGAGCCTGCGCGTCGAGACCTCCGGCCCGCTCAAGGGCATGCACAAGGGCATGACCCTGACCTCCGCCGGCCTGCTGCTGCTTTTCGTTCTCGCCACCGGCCTGGCTCCCGAGCTGTCCTCCAGCCTGTTCGGCGCCGCGCGCGCCTGGATCGAATCCACCTTCGGCACCTATTACCTGGTGACCATCGTCGGTCTGATCGGCCTGTGCATTGCCCTCGTCTTCTCCCCCTGGGGCAAGCTGCGCCTGGGCGCGCCGGATAGCCGCCCCGAATTCTCGCGCTTCACCTGGATCTCGATGCTGCTCTCGGCAGGCGTCGGGATCGGCATCCTGTTCTTCGGCGTCGCCGAACCGATGTTCTACTTCGACAACTCCGGCGGCTTCGGCTACCCCAACAATCCGCACGCTGACCTCGCCGGCCATATGGCGATGGATCACGCCCGTGCCGTCGACGCTCTCAAGCAAGCATTCTTCCACTGGGGCCTGCACGGCTGGGCGGTCTATGTCATCGTCGGCATGACGCTGGCCTACTTCGCCTATCGTCGCAATCTGCCGCTGGCACTGCGCTCCGCGCTCTATCCGCTGATCGGTGACCGCATCTATGGCCCCATCGGCCATGCCGTCGACATCATGGGCGTGCTGGGCTGCGTGTTCGGTATCGCCACCTCACTGGGGCTGGGCGTCAGTCAGATCGCCGTCGGCCTCAACCGCCTGACCGGTATCGACTCGGGTATCGGCACCCAGGTCGTGTTGATCGCGATCATCAGTGTCATCTCCATCGCCTCGGCGGTCTCCGGCGTCCAGCGCGGCATCCGCATCATTTCCGAGCTGAATGTCGGCGTGTCCGTCATCGTGGTCGGCAGCTTCTTGATCGGTGGCCCGACCCTGTGGCTGATCAGCATGTTCGGCGAGACGGTTGTCTCCTACGTGCGTGACGTCATTCCTATGGGGCTGTGGGTCGCGAGCACGCCGGTCGAGCGCGACTGGCAGGATGCCTGGACCATCTTCTACTGGGCATGGTGGCTGGCATGGGCGCCGTTCATCGGTCTGTTCATCGCGCGTATCTCCAAGGGCCGCACCCTGCGTGAGTTCATCCTCGGCGTGCTGATTGCCCCGCCGCTGATCATCTTCATCTGGCAGACCCTGTTCGGCGGCACCGCACTGCATCAGGAGCTGAACGCGGCCATGGGCCCGGGCACCGGCCAGCTGATGGGCATGATTCGCGACTGGAATCTGCCAGAGGCACTATTCGCTACCGCCGATGCGCTGGTGAGCAATGACATTCTCAGTACCGTGCTGACGTCGCTGCTGATCTTCCTGCTGATCAGCTGGTTCGTGACCAGCTCCGACTCCAGCACCCTAGTCATCACCACCATCCTGTCGATGGGTGATGAAAACCCGCTGCCGCGTCACCGCATCTTCTGGGGTGTCTGCATCGGCTCCGTCGCGGCGGTGCTGCTGATGGCAGGCGGACTCAAGGCGCTGCAGACGGTCCTGATGGCTGCCGCCCTGCCGGTCAGCTTCGTGATCCTTGCCATGACGCTTGGCTTGCTGGTCGCGCTGGTCGATGAATCGCGCAGCATGATCACGTCGCGTCGTCAGCCGAAGACCGGCCCGCAAGCCACGCCGCGAACGGTCAGCCAGACCAACGCGAGCTAAGGCCTCTGACAGTGATTTCGTGACGCAGGATTCCATGATGCAAGCGTAGAGAAGGCAGCGTGGCGCTCTCGGCACTTGCACCGGAATCACAGGCTCATTGGCCCGCATTTATCAGAATGCGTGTGACCACAGCATCATCAATGCCCGCTCAGGCCAACACCTGAGCGGGCATTGTCATTTCTGGCGTCTTTTGCATGCTCCTCACGTCGTGTTGTGGCAAGCAGGCGTCGCTTGCCTCCAACGTCCCCACACCGCACCTGACTAGTCTGGAAAGGCGCACCCCTCGGCCTGACAGCCGGTTGCTCTGCTGACAGGAGGCAGACAGCAAAAGCGCCCAGCCAGGCACGCATGACGCTCTTTGCGCTCTCGAGATTGGCCATCCCCGGCCTTGGCCTGATCGAGAACCCTATCCCCCACTTTAGCCACTGGCTTAGCCCCTACCGCTTTCGCACTCAAGGCCTCAAGGCACTCAGGCTGCAGCAGGAGCGACGCTCAAACAGCAATTAGAACGACAGCTCACACAACAACTACAACAATTCAGGAGTCTTCTCATGGCAGCGACAGACCATGATCCGCTCGGTGATCCCGCACCACACCCTTCGCAGAACAATGCCCTCACGGCACATATCCAGGTGGAAACCAGTGGCCCGCTCAAGGGCATGCACAAGGGCATGACCCTGACCTCGGCCGGCCTGTTGCTGGCGTTCGCCGTCGGGGCTGGCCTCTCTCCCGATGGGGCAGCCGCCATCTTCGGTGCCGCGCGCAGCTGGATCGAACATACCTTCGGCACCTACTACCTGGTGCTGGTGGTCGCGATGATCGCCCTGTCGCTGGTACTGGTGTGCTCGCCGTGGGGCAGCCTGCGCCTCGGCCCCAAGGACAGTGCCCCGGAATTCTCGCGCTTCACCTGGATCTCGATGTTGCTCTCGGCAGGTGTCGGCATCGGCGTGCTGTTCTTCGGTGTCGCGGAGCCGATGTTCTATTTCGACAACTCCGGTGGCTTCGGCTACCCCAACAACCCGCATGCGGATCTGGCCGGCGCGACCGCCATGGATCACGCCCGCGCCGTCGAGGCGCTCAAGGTGGCCTTCTTCCACTGGGGGCTGCATGGCTGGGCGATCTACGGCATGGTCGGCATGACACTGGCCTACTTCGCCTATCGCAAGAAACTGCCGCTGGCGCTGCGTTCCGCGCTCTATCCGCTGATCGGTGATCGCATCTACGGCCCGATCGGCCATGCCGTCGACATCATGGGCGTGCTGGGCTGCGTGTTCGGTATCGCCACATCGCTGGGGCTGGGCGTCAGCCAGATCGCGGTGGGCCTCAATCGCCTCACGGGTCTGGATGCCGGCATCGGCACCCAGCTGGCGCTGATCGTCGCGATCAGTGCGATCTCGATCGCCTCGGCGGTCTCCGGCATCAAGCGCGGAATTCGCTTCATCTCCGAGCTGAACATCGGCGTGTCGGTCCTCGTGGTCGGCAGCTTCCTGATCGGTGGCCCGACGCTGTGGCTGATCTCGCTGTTCGGCGAGACGCTGCTGGCCTATCTGCGCGATGTGGTGCCGATGGGGCTGTGGGTCGCCGAGACCGCGGGAGAAAACAGCTGGCAGGTCGGCTGGACCATCTTCTACTGGGCCTGGTGGCTGGCGTGGGCGCCGTTCATCGGGCTGTTCATCGCCCGCATCTCCAAGGGCCGCACCCTGCGTGAATTCATTCTGGGCGTGCTGATCGCGCCGCCGCTGATCATCTTCATCTGGCAGGCACTGTTCGGTGGTACCGGCCTGTATCAGGAGCTGACGGCCAGCATGGGGGCCGGCAGCGGCGAGCTGATGACGCTGGTGCGCAACTGGAATCTGCCCGAAGCGCTGTTCGCCACCGCCGATGCCCTGTCGGGCAACAGCGTGCTGAGCGTCATCCTGTCGTCTCTGCTGATCTTCCTGTTGATCAGCTGGTTCGTCACCAGCTCGGATTCCAGCACCCTGGTAGTCACGACCATCCTGTCGCTGGGCGATGAAGAACCGCTGGCGCGCAACCGCATCTTCTGGGGCATCTGCATCGGACTGGTGGCCGGTACGCTGCTGATGGCGGGCGGGCTCAAGGCGCTGCAGACCATCCTGATGGCCGCCGCCCTGCCGATGAGCTTCGTGATCGTGGCGATGACGCTGGGCCTTCTGGTGGCGCTATGTCAGGAATCCGGCATCGCGCTCATGAAACTCGGCAAGCCGAAGCCGGACAGAAGCCAGGCCTGAGCTTGAGGCTGAGAGTAAGCCTGAACTTGTGCCAGTCCCCACATAAAGCCTCACTGGCATGACATGCTCTGCCAGACCGGTCCTGCCAACCCCGCACGCCGAGCCATCCCGTCACAGGGGCGGCTCGGCGAGTCGCGTTGGGCAACACATCAAGCTCATGCCTGCCGATATCGCGCTGGAGTGGGCCGTCATGTCGCAACAAGCCAATTAGTTGTCGTGCATATCCAAAACTGCTTACCCAGTACGGATAGTCTTATGAGGTCCTTGCCATTCACAGGAGCTCAGCATCGGCCTCTTCAACGCGTCACCTCATCCCCGCATCACGTTGCCAGCCACGACAATAACAACACCAGGACTCGCACAATGACCCACCACTCGCCCTCTGCACAGCCTGCTTCTGACCAATCCGCGTCTGAACAGTCCGTCTCTGGACAGTCCAATCATGAACAACAGAACACGCACTCCGCTGACGACATCTGCGGGCTGGGACACTCGGCCTGTGGCAAGGAGCAGTACCTGACCTCGATCGCGACCGTCTGCGTGATCGCGCTGCTGATCGGTGCCGCCGCCCTGTTTCCCCAAGGATTTCTGGCCAGTCTCGACCTGATCAAGGGCTCGGTGATCGGCAACTTCGGCTTCCTGTTCACCTGGCCGGCCTTTGCCGTCTCGCTGCTGCTGGTCGCGGTCTGCTTTACCCCGCTGGGCAAGCTGCGCTTCGGCGAAGGCGACCCTGAATTCCATACCCTGAGCTGGATGGGCATGCTGTTCGCCACCGGCATGGGCATCGGCTTGCTCACCTGGGGCGTGCTGGAACCCAAATATCACACCGATGCCGGCCTGAGCACCGACATGGCGCTGCTCAACGCCTTCAATCACTGGGGCCTGCTCGCCTGGGCCGGTTATCTGGCCATCGGCGCGCTCTTCGCCCACGCCATGTACAACATGAAGATGGTCAAGCCCGCCGAAGAACTGCTGGGCAACGGCCTGTGGAGCAAGCTGAACCTGATCAGCCTCGTCGTTTCCACCGTCATCGGCCTGTCGCTGTCCTTCACCTACGCGACCACCCCGATCCAGCAGGGACTGGTCAAGCTGGTCGGCATCGAGTTCAGCCCGACCCTGATCATCTGCGTGCTGGCCGTGTGCGCCATCATCTCCTCCGCCTCGGGCCTCAAGCGCGGCATCAAGTGGCTGAGCAACTACAACACCCTGTTAGCGATCATCCTGATGCTCGGCGTGCTGGTGCTGACCGTGCCCGGCGATATCCTCTCCACCTTCGTGCGCCTGGTGCCGGAATACCTGCTCAAGTACCCCGCGATGGCCACCGATATCGGTCTGGGCGATCCGGAGCGCAAGACATGGCTGGCAGACTGGCTGTATGCCTTCGAGGCGGCCTGGTATGGCTGGTTCATCTTCACCGGCGTCTTTATCGCCCGCATTTCCAAGGGCCGCACCCTGCGTGGCATGGTGCTGGGCGTGATGCTGGTGCCGACCCTGTTCTCGTGCCTGTGGTTCGTGGTCTTCGGGCTCGGCAGCCTGAGCCTGGGCGTCGATGACGTCTTCGTATTGATCGACACCATCGACAGCAGCGGCCTGCTGTCCCTCATCCTGACGCTCAACATCCTGCTGTTCTTCATCACCAGCGCCGACTCCGCGGGCCTGGTGTGCGAGATGCTGACCGTCAAACGCTCACGCGCCTTCTGGATCGTCTCCATGGCGGCCCTGGCCGTCGTGGTCAGCTGGCTGGGCGGTGATGTCTACAAGACCCTGCTGAGCCTGATCTCGGTCGCCGCCATCCCGGTCGCCTTCGGTATCTTCGCGCTGGTGATCGCCTTCGTGATCCGCGTACGCCGTGATCGCGCCACCCGCGCCATCCCGGCACCGACGCCACTCACCCAGCGCTGAACCGCCATGGCGTGAGAGGCGTCGTAGCGCGCACTGATGCGATGCATGACAACGCAATCTGTCCAACGCGATCTATCCAACACAATCTATCCAAAACAACGGCCCTGCCCTCGAATGAGGTGCAGGGCCGTGTCACGTCTGATGAACACCTTTTTTCGCTACCCACCACGAACGACACGTCTTGCGCCTTCGCCGCATTGACAGTCCATCAGCACACACTGATAGGCTGAAATGACTGGCAGAACGCTGGATTTTCAGCGCTTCATGCTGGCAAGACATCAAACATCCACAAGCCTTGCTGGCGTTTGTATTGCTGACAAGGCCATGCGGACATCGCCATTGCGCTCAGGCATGTACCGAGTGCCATCCGATGCAAGGTGAAGCAAGTGCCTTGGCATGCGGAAGATCGTCTTGCCCAGCGCCTGCCTAAAGTCGTCACCCAACAATCACAATGACGTAGACAGGTAATGACATGTCCCCGACTTCCCAGCAGGATCATGGGCAGCAGAACGCTGCTCACCCGCCCAATGACGCCTCACACGCAGCGCCTGACTCCCCTTCGCTGACATTCCGCTTCGGTGCCTGGGGCGCCGCCATCCCGTTGATCTTCTTTGTCGTCTGGGCAATCACGACCAGCGTGATGGGGCTGTCCTCTGAAATCGGCCTGGTCATGGGGGCACTGTTCGGGCTGACCCTCGGCCTGTTCTTCTGCACCAGTCGCTGGGAGGACTATGCCAACGGCTTGTTCGATGGGCTGACGCAGCCCATCGGGGTGGTCGCCATCGTCGCCTGGTTCTATGCCGGGATGTTCGCTCAGGTTCTGCAGGTCGGGGGACTGGTCGAAGGGCTTGTCTGGCTGGGCGGAATCTCGGACATGACCGGCGGCTGGTTCGTCGGGCTCACCTTCCTGCTCGCAGCCGTGTTCTCGACCGCTGTCGGTACTGGTTACGGCACCACGGTCGCCTTCTGCACGCTGATGTATCCGGCCGGCATCGCGGTGGGCGGTGACCCCACCCTGCTGTTTGCCGCAATTCTGTCCGGTGCCATATTCGGCGATAACCTGGCCCCGGTGTCGGACACCACCATCGTCTCCGCCACGACCCAGAGCGCGGATGTCCCCGGCGTGGTGAAAAGCCGCTTCAAGTACTCGATTGCGGCAGCCTTGCCGGCGCTGGCGCTGTTCGTGATCTTCGGCGGCAGCGAGCAAGGCGGCATCACCGACCCCGCGGCGGTTCAATCGATGCAGGAGGCCGCCGATCCAGCGGGCCTGATCATGCTGGCGCCCTTTGCACTGGTGCTGATGCTGGCACTGCGTGGACAGCATCTGCTGACCTCTCTGACCTGGGGCATCCTGCTCGCCATTCCTGTCATGCTGATCGCCGGCACCGGCAGCCTGCCACAGATCATCGCCTTCGATGCCGAGGCCGATGGCGTCATGACTGGTGCATTGGTTCGCGGCGTCGAAGGTTACGTCAACATGGGCATCCTGATCCTGCTGATCGTCGGTGCCGCCCACCTGATGACCCTCGGCGGCACCATGGAGCATGTCACGCGCCTGCTGATGCGCTGGATCAAGCAATCGATGCGCCGCGCCGAAGTGGCCATCTGGGGCATCGTGGCACTGCTCAACAGCGCCATCACCATCAATACCGCCGCCGAGATCGCGGCCGCGCCCTTCGTGCGTGCGCTGGGCACCCGCTACCGCATCCATCGCTATCGCCGCGCCAACATGCTGGACGCCGTGACCTCTGCGCTGGGCTACATCTTCCCTTGGGGTGCACCGGTACTGCTTGGCTGGTCGACGATCCAGTCCATGCAGGGCACCTATGATTGGCTGCCCTCCGTCTCACCGACCGCCGTCTTCCCGTTTGTCTTCCAGGGCTGGTTCCTCGTGGCCATCATGCTGCTGGCCGCCGTCACTAGCTGGGGGCTGACCTTTGAAGATCAGGATGGCAACGAACTCAAGGAGCGTCCGGCCAGCTGAGCGCACGATCCGCACCACACCGCTGACAGACCCCGACTACGCTGAAAGCCTGTGCCATCACGTTTCCCGCAGGCGTTCAGCGTCCATCGGAAGCGAACAGGACCACGACAGACAGGAGCGACGCATGCCAGCCAGTTTCCACGACCACCTCAGCCGCCAGATCAATGAGCTGCATGAAGAAGGTCTCTACAAGCAAGAGCGCGAGATCACCTCGCCCCAGCGTGCCAGCCTGCGGGTCGCGGGCGGTGATGAACACGAGGGGCAAGGGTCGGAGGTGATCAACTTCTGTGCCAACAACTACCTGGGCCTGGCCGATAGCCCCGAGCTGATCGCGGCCGCGCAACAGGCGCTGGAGCGTGACGGCTTCGGCATGGCCTCGGTGCGCTTCATCTGCGGCACTCACCATCAGCATCGCGTGCTGGAAAAACGCCTCGCAGCCTTTCTCGGCATGGACGATGCCATCCTCTATTCCTCGTGCTTCGACGCCAATGGCGGCCTGTTCGAGACACTCTTCGGCGCTGAAGACGCCATCATTTCCGATGCGCTCAATCACGCCTCCATCATCGATGGCGTGCGTCTGTGCAAGGCAAGCCGCTATCGCTATGCCAACAATGACATGCGCGAACTCGAGGCCCGTCTCAAGGAGGCGGACGCCGCCGGTGCACGCTTCAAGTTGATCGCCACCGATGGTGTCTTCTCGATGGATGGCGTGATCGCCAACCTCAAGGGCATCTGCGAGCTCGCCAGACGCTACGACGCGCTGGTGATGGTGGATGACTCCCACGCCACCGGCTTCGTGGGGGCCAACGGGCGTGGCAGCCACGAATACCATGACGTGATGGATCAGGTCGACATCATCACCACCACCTTCGGCAAGGCACTGGGCGGGGCCTCGGGTGGGGTGACGGCCGCGCGCGGGCCCATCGTCGAGTGGCTGCGTCAGCGCTCGCGCCCTTATCTGTTCTCCAACTCGCTGGCACCGCCCATTGTGGCGGCGACTCTCAAGGCGCTGGACAAGGTCGAGGACAGCGCCGAGGCGCGCCATCAACTGTGGGAGAACGTCGAACGCTTCCGTCGTGGCATGCAGGAGGCCGGCTTCACCCTCGCGGGTGCCGGTCACGCCATCATTCCGGTGATGATCGGCGATGCACGCCTGGCGGGCGACTTCGCCAATCGTCTGCTGGAGGCCGGCATCTACGTGATCGGGTTTTCCTATCCGGTGGTGCCCAAGGGGCAGGCGCGCATTCGCACCCAGATCTCGGCGGCGCATACCCCGGAGCAGATCGAGACGGCCATTGCCGCCTTCACGCGTATCGGCCGCGAGATGGGCGTGATCGACTCCACGACGGGAGGTGATATATGAAGGCGCTGGCCAAGCTCAAGGCCGAACCCGGGATCTGGATGACCGAGACGGCCGTGCCGGAAATCGGCCACAACGATGTGCTGATCAAGATCCGCAAGACCGCGATCTGCGGCACGGACATGCACATCTATCAATGGGATGAGTGGTCGCAGGCGACCGTGCCGGTGCCGATGGTCACCGGTCATGAGTATGCGGGGGAGATCGTCGCACTGGGCAGCGAGGTGCGCGGCTATGAGATCGGCGACCGTGTCTCGGGCGAAGGGCACATCACCTGCGGCCATTGCCGCAACTGCCGCGCGGGGCGTCGCCATCTGTGCCGCAATACCGAGGGCGTGGGCGTCAACCGCCCCGGCGCCTTCGCCGAATATCTCGCCCTGCCCGCCTATAACCTCTTCAAACTGCCGGATGAGATCAGCGATGACCTGGCCGCCATCTTCGACCCCTTCGGCAATGCCGTGCATACGGCACTGGCGTTCGATGTGGTCGGCGAAGACGTATTGATCACCGGCGCCGGACCCATCGGCATCATGGCGGCGGCGGTCATCCGCCATATCGGGGCTCGCCATGTGGTGATCACCGACGTGAATGACTATCGACTGGCACTCGCCGAGCGGATGGGCGCGACTCGCACCGTCAATGTCAGTCGCGAATCCCTGCAGGAGGTGATGGCGGAGCTCGACATGCATGAAGGTTTCGATGTGGTGCTGGAAATGTCCGGCGTGCCCTCCGCCGTCGAGCAGATGCTCGATGTCATCAATCACGGCGGCAAGATTGCCATGCTGGGCATTCCGCCCGGCGAGATGGCCATCGACTGGACCAAGGTCATCTTCAAGGGGCTGACCATCAAGGGCATCTATGGCCGCGAGATGTTCGAGACCTGGTACAAGATGGCCAGCCTGATCCAGTCAGGGCTGGATCTCTCGCCCATCATCACCCATCGCCTGGGCGTCGCAGACTTTCAAGAGGGCTTCGAGATCATGGGCTCCGGTCAGTCGGGCAAGGTGGTGATCGACTGGGGCTGAGGGCGCTTGCGCGATTCAGTCTCCACGCAAGTCAGTCGCCGGCGCGCGCGGCAACAGCCCGAAGGCCTCGCCCATGCCGGGGGCGGCAAGGCGCTCGAGGAACCACTTGAGCGCCTTGCCATGTCGACCACTGCGCCAGGCGAGCGAGAGATCGATCGGCGCGCGCGCCGTCTCCAGCTGCAGCAGTGCCAGACTGCCCTCCTCCAACTGGCGATGGATTCGATGCAGCGGCAGATAGCCGACCCCCAGCCCCTTGCGCTGGACCTCGATCTTCTGCGCCGTGGTCTTGACGATGATCTGGCTGCGGCCATCCAGCAAGCCGGAAGAATGACCGGGCAGGCTGCGCGAACTGTCCGCCACGATCACGGTGGGATATTCCTGCAGCGCCTCGATAGCAATCGGCTGCGCCAGCCGGGTCAGCGGATGATCTGCCGCCACGGCGAAGACCGGTTCTATTGCGCCGAACCGCCGGCATGCAAGCCCAGACACCGGTGGCTCGCCAGGCGCGCCGATCACCAAATCACAGCGATTGTCGTGCAGCGCATCCCAGGCCCCCGCCATCACCTCCTCACTCAACACCACCCGCGTGCGCGGCTGGATGGCCTGGAATTCCTCCAACAGCGGATAGAGCGCGTCCGGATCAAGAATGGTATCGACGCAGATACGCAGCTCGACCTCCCAGCCGGCTCCCGCCTGACGTGCCAGCGCCGTCATCTCCTCGGTGGCCAGCAGAATGCGCCGCCCATGCGCCAGCACCAGGTGGCCCGCATCGGTCAGCTCGGCCTTGCGGCGCGAGCGATCGAACAGCGGCACGCCCAGCTCTTCCTCCAGCTTCTGGACCGAATAGGAAATCGCCGAGGGCACGCGATGCAGTGTCTCGGCGGCCGCGGCGAAACTGCCCCGCCGCTCGATGGCATCCAGCACGCGCAGGGCGTCGAGTGTGATGGGTGAGACCATGATTCAAAAATTCTGATCGTTGAGACCAGAATCCTCCGTTATTTTTTTGATAAGCCAAATTCTATAGTAGCTCTATCGATCAAACACACTGATCTGAAAGACCTCATATCCCTGATCAATGGAGCCACACATGTTCAAGTCTGCCCTCTCTCGCCTGATGACCACCGATTCCAGCCTCGCAAGCCTGGTGCTGCGCGTCCCAACCGGCATCATCTTCATGGCCCACGGTTCACAGAAACTGTTCGGCGCCTTCGGCGGCTACGGTCTGGAAGGCACCGGTCAGTGGATGGCCTCCATCGGTATCGAGCCCGGCTATCTGATGGCGCTGCTGTCCGGCAGCGGCGAGTTCTTCGGCGGACTGGCGATCCTGATCGGCTTGCTGACACGTCCGGCGGCTGCCGTGCTGGCCTTCACCATGCTGGTCGCCATCCTGACCGTGCATATCGGCAATGGTCTGTTCGCTAGCAACAACGGCTACGAATACGCGCTGGCACTGCTGACCATCGCGGCGAGCCTGGCGATCACCGGCGGCGGCAAGCTGTCACTCGACCGTCTGCTGAGCCCGGCCAGGCACGATTCATAAGCCCGCTGAAGTCTGGCTATTCATCACTCAATGCGCGCCCGCACAGTCTCAGGAGGTTGCCATGCTCACGTTACGCCCCGGCAATGCGCGCGGCCATGCCAGGTTCGCCTGGCTGGAGAGCCGCCATAGCTTCTCCTTCGCCAGCTACTACGACCCGGCTCACATGGGCGTCTCCGTGCTGCGCGTGATCAACGATGACCGCGTGGCGCCGGGCGCGGGCTTCGATCCGCACTCGCACAGCGACATGGAAATCATCAGCTATGTGCTGTCAGGCAGCATCGAGCACCGCGACAGCATGGGCTCACGACACACCCTGGGGGTGGGCGAAGTCCAGCTGATGAGTGCCGGGACGGGCATCGAGCATAGCGAGTACAACGCCTCGTCCCGCGAGCCACTGCGCTTTCTGCAGATCTGGATCACGCCACAGGCCAAGAGGCTGCCGCCGCGCTATCAGCAGCAGCCCTTCGCCGCCCGCGACGGCCTCACCCTGTTGATCGCACCACCGGCGCAAGCCGCGCCTGGTGTGCTGGCCATCAATCAGGATGCCCGGATGTATCGCATCGCCCTGCAAGGGGATGACGAGCAGCGCGCAGCACTGGAACTGCCGCTGGACAGCGAGCGCCGCTACTATCTGCACGTGATCGACGGGACCACGCGCGTGACCACGAGTGATGCGCAAGGTGTCTCGCTGGGCGCAGGCGACGCCGTGACGCTGGAGCAGGTATCACGACTCGTGCTGAGCGATGCCCACCGGCTGCATGCCCTGCTGTTCGACCTGCCCGCCTGAACCGTTGATGCTGACCAATTCCTGATCGCCAAAAAAGACGCCGCCTCCCTGCCCAGTCGATACGGGTGAGGAGGCGGCGTCTTTCTGTCTGTCATTGCCAGCACGCAGCGGCTCACAAAGCGCACCACAGAACTACACATGGAGCGATTCCCGGAGCGAACCATGGAACGACGCAACCCGCGCAAAGTCACATGGTAGAGTAAGGCTTACAGCGCAGGGTATGAAGCTGGCAGCCATTGCCGACACCTTCAGATGACGGAGACAGCGCCATGACGAATGAGACGATCATCGCCGCCGAGCCGCCTGAGACACTCAGGCTGCCAGCACCGGATCCGCTAGAGCAGACGGGCGCTGGCAGTCGTCCACACCAGGAGGCCCTCGACGCCCATGCCGAGGACTACTCGGAGGCCGGCTTCTGGCGCAAGGTGAGCGGCGCCGCCAGAAAGGCCGGCAAGCGCGTGCTCAATCCTGCATTTCGCATGTATTTCGCCGCCCAGGACCCCGACACGCCTCTCTGGGCGCGCACTACCATCTATGGGGCGCTGGGCTATTTCATCTCGCCCATCGATGGTCTGCCCGACTTCACGCCACTGCTTGGCTACACCGATGACCTGACGCTGATGGCAGGCGCCGTCGCCATCGTCGCCGCACATATCAAGCCGGAGCATTCCGAGCGCGCGGAGACGACGCTCAAGCGCTGGTTCGATTGAGCTGGCGCCTCTTGCGAGTCTTCACACATACAAATGCAACAATATTCAACAAAAGTTAACAATGGTTGAAAGGCGTTGTCTGGCCCGTGTTTAGCCTTGTGACATGCGCATGTTACGGTGAGCGACAACTTCGCCACGCCCGAGAATTCGTCATATGCCCGTCACTCGTATGCCCATGCCATTGATGAAACTCGCTAGCGCGGGCATTGCCCTCATGGTGATGGCCGGCTGCGTGTCGCGCGCGCAGATCGATGTCCCGAAGGTAACGCCGGTGGAGGCGCAGGCCTACCAGCACAAGGTGTTCTATTCCGACGTCTATTACAGTCAGCCACAGGCCAACCTGTTTTCCGGCGCAGCCCAACAGGCCATGCAACCACTGGGCAACATCAAGCTGTCGCGCGCCTGTTCACCGGCGATGACCCACTTCAATCAATTGCTGCGTGAGCAACTGCCCGCGTCTTCGCGCATCACCCATGATGCACGTGCCAGCGACTACCGCCTGCAGGTGGAAATCCAGGCCCATGAGAATCGTGGCCCTGTCTATCTTGATTACCTGATCGCCCAGAACCTGACCAAGAATCTGCTGACCTTCGGTGTCGCCAATGAAGATTTCGATATCATTGCCGATTTCGATGTCCAGTATCGTCTCTACGACAAGAACGAGCAGTTGCTGTTCAGCAAGGATTACGCCATTCAGGACTCCGTGCCGCACCAGGCAGGCAACTTCGACTTCGGTGATCGCATCTTCCTGCCGGCCCAGAACATGATGAAGAAATACCTGCTGCTGACGATGAATGACTTCTTCGTCAACGCCAGTCGCCCGAGCCCTGAACTTGCCGCCGTGCTCAGCGATAGCTGACGGCGAGGCAGATCCAGCACTCACTGCCAAGACACGAGCTCATGAAAACCATAAACACGACAACGCCTCGCCAGCCATGCTGACGAGGCGTTGTCGTGTTGCAGGCCCCTTCATCCCTTCGCTATTGCCCTCGAGACTTGCACATCGTGTACCTCGCGGCATTCATCACGATCGCGAGCAGAAGGAAGACATCAGTTCAGGACTCAAAAGGCGTCATTGACTTGTCTGTTCCGTCTGCTTCGCCTGCACGTCTCTTGGGTGTCCTTGCGCAAGCCTAGCGGCATGCGCAGCAACACATCCGGGCGATTCTGCGCCAGGCTCAGCACCGTGATCGCGAGCAGAATCAGCACCATGCCACCTATCTGCATGGCATCCAGCCCCTGTCCCAGAATCAACAGGCCGTACAGGGTGGCAGTGATCGGCTCGATCATGGCGACGATGGAGGCTACCGACGGCAAGCTATGACGCAGCCCGGCAATATAGCAATAGAAGGACAGGCCACCGCCCACCAGCCCGAACAGGATGAAGACCCACCACTCATCGGCGAAGGGCACCGCAATTGCCTGCCCCATGTCCGTGAACGGCACCATGATCAAGGTGCTCAAACCCAGCGCGATGGCCAGGATGCCCGGCACACTGCCATGCCGCGAAGCGGACTTGAAGGCAAAGATGAACACGGCATAAGACACGCCCGCCAACAAGCCAAAGGCGATGCCCAATGGGGTGACAGAGGCAGAGCCGGATTGCAGCACGCCTGTCAGCAATACGATGCCGATCATCACCACCACGATCGACCCTAACTTGACCGGCGTCGGTTTCTCGACCCGCGCCAGGAAAGAGGCGATATAGACAAAGATGGGCGCGCTGTACATCAGCGTGGCAGCCACGGCGACGCTGCTTTCATTGACGCTCTTGAAATAGAACATGAAATTGCCGGCGACACCCAGCCCCGCCAGCAATGACCACCCCAACAGACCCCGCGTGGAGTCGGCCGGGCGCTTGTGATAGCCCAGCAGAAACATCCAGCCCAGCATGCAGATGAACCCCACCATGGCGCGCCAGAACGAGATGACTTCGGCCTGCCAGCCCCACGACATCAACTGACTCCCCAGCCCACCGGTAATCCCCCACTGGAGGGCTGCAAGAATGACCAATAACGTGCCCCATTGTGCCATGCGCTCTCCATAGACGTGATTGATTGAGGAAAGACAGCGTAACAAGACACGCTCACACCCTGTAAATATACACAGCCGGCTTATTTGTACTTTCTTTTATTTAAATGGTATCCAATTGTTATTCTCATTAGCCAACGAAAGTTAAACTTGAATACCTGTCGCCAATGCATGACAGATATGACGGCTACTAGTGACTTGTCATTGAATCGTGCGCGACTTCTTGAATAATCAGTGGATATATCCTTGCCTGAACAGGGCTTCATTTCGCCCATCATCTCGAGACAATGACGACCACCAGAAAAAGGGGATTCACGAAAGCCAGCAAGGCGTGAGCCGCCCTTATGGCGCGCAAGACACCCCCGCCCGACCATCTTCTTGTTCGCCATTCCTCCTTCTATTGGGGCGCTTTGGGCACGTGAAGCGCGTGACATGCAGATGTCATTGGCCGGATGCCCTTCCTGTCACGCTCAGGAAGCAGACGCCTCTCACCCGGTAAACTGCCGCCTTTTAGTCTAATAAACTGACCTGCTGCGCGTGATGAGTGGGCTGCGACACCTCACAGAGTCATTGACTATCAATGAGTTGGCGCAAATAAACCTCGTGATCATCACTGGTAATACCAGATGACCTCAAGTAGCAGAAACAAATGGACTCTCTTACCTTGAGCTAGCGTCAGGTGCGACATAACCACGCACCCACCAACAACAAAGTCTTATAAAACGACGTTCGCCACGCAACATAGGGAGAGTGCTGCACATGAATCAGTCGCTATTGGCACTATTGGCCTTTGTGCCATTGCTGCTCGCCGGGGTGCTGTTGATCGGCTTTCGCATGGCCGCCCGCCTCGCCATGCCCATCGTCTTCGTGGTCACTGCACTGATCGCCCTGCTGGCCTGGGACATGACCTTCACTCGTGTCCTGGCCTCTTCATTCCAAGGGCTGATACTGACGGTCGCGATCCTGTGGATCATCTTCGGCGCCCTGCTGCTGCTCAATACTCTCAAGCATTCCGGCGGCATTGCCGCGATACGCAACGGCTTCTCCGGCATCAGCCCGGACCGCCGCGTGCAGGCCATCATCGTCGCCTGGCTGTTCGGCTGCTTCATCGAAGGTGCCTCCGGCTTCGGCACCCCTGCCGCCGTCGCCGCCCCCTTGATGGTGGCGCTGGGCTTCCCGGCCCTGGCCGCGGTCGTGGTGGGCATGATGGTGCAATCGACGCCGGTCTCCTTCGGTGCGGTCGGCACGCCCATCGTGGTCGGGGTCTCCGGTGGCCTCGACAAGGCCGGTGTCAGCGAGACACTGGCCGCGAATGGCTCGAGCTGGGACGCCTACTTCCAGCTGGTGACCTCTGAGGTCGCCATCACCCACGGCATCATCGGGATCTGCATGCCGTTGATCATGGTCGCGGTGATGGTGCGCTTCTTCGGCGCCAATCGCTCCTGGCGTGAAGGGCTGGAAGTCGCGCCCTTCGCGCTGTTCGCCGGTGTCTGCTTCGTGGTGCCTTACGTATTGGCCGGCATGCTGCTGGGGCCGGAATTTCCGTCGATGATCGGCGCCATGGTGGGGCTCGCCATCGTGGTACCCGCGGCGCGCAAGGGCTTCCTGCTGCCCAGCAGAACCTGGGACTTCCCGAATGCTGACAGCTGGCCGGCGGAGTGGATCGGCAAGCTGGACATGACGCTTGAGCCCGTCGAGGGTCGCAAGCCGCTCTCGGTCGGCATGGGGTGGCTGCCGTATGTGCTGCTCGCGGTGCTGCTGGTGATGTCGCGCGTCATCGCGCCGATCAAGGAGGCGCTGACCTCGTGGAGCTTCGGCTGGAGCGGCATTCTCGGGGAGGCTGACATCTCCGGCAGTCTGCAGCCCTTGTACCTGCCCGGCGGTATTCTGGTGGTCGTGGTACTGCTGACCATCGTGCTGCACCGCATGCGCATGCGAGACGTCAGTGCTGCCGTCAGCGAGTCCAGCCGCACCATCCTCGGCGCAGGCTTCGTGCTGCTGTTCACGATCCCGATGGTGCGTATCCTGATCAACTCCGGCGTCAACGAGGCGGATCTGGTATCGATGCCGGTGGCGATGGCGCAGTTCATCGCCGATAGCGTGGGCGATATCTACCCGCTGTTCGCGCCGAGTGTCGGTGCTCTAGGGGCCTTCATCGCCGGCTCCAACACCGTCTCCAACCTGATGCTGGCCGATTTCCAGTTCAACGTCGCCCAGGCTCTGGGCATCTCCAGCGCCATGATGGTCGCCCTCCAGGCGGTCGGCGCGGCTGCCGGCAACATGATCGCCATCCACAACGTGGTAGCCGCCTCGGCTACCGTCGGCCTCCTGGGTCGCGAAGGCGTCACGCTACGCAAGACGATCCTGCCGACGCTCTACTACGTGATCTTCGCTGGCATCATCGGCATGATCGCCTTCCACGGCCTGGTCGTGATCGACGGCTTGATGAGCTGACAACACGCCTCGTATCACTCTGGCAAACGACAGCAGGCCCGCATTGTGTGCGGGCCTGCTGTCGTATGGAGATCATCAACAGAATATTGAATGTGTTTACTCCAGGGGCCTGTTTATCAACAAGGCACGGCGTAATAAATTGCCCAACATCGCCGAAACGGCAGCCTTCATGTCGCAAGTTTCTGGAGCAGACACCCCATGACCCATTCTGTATTGCACCCTACCCGACTACAGCAGGCCCGGTTGCAGCAGGCCCGCGAGCTCGAACTTCCTTCCCGCGAGGCCATGCTGCGGCGCGCCCCCTCCGTCCAGCAATTCTGGGACAGCCATCGTCAGCTGCTGAGTGATGCCTGGCGTGAATGGGAAGCCGTCGAGCAAGACGACCTCGCCATCCTCGATAGTGGATTGATCGACGAGGCGCTGCGCACTGCCGTCAAGCAGGCGTGGGAAAATCCCGAGCGCGAGACGGACGTCAAGGCGCTGATGACAGAAGTCGCTACTGACGTCTACCAGTTCCAGCTCTTCGATGTCGAGCGAATTGCTGATCTGCGCAACATGCTGGAACAGGCATGGGACGCCGGCATCCCGCTGCGCCCGCCCTACGGCATCGTGCTCAACCGACGCGGCGCCATGCTCGACCGTCGCTCAGAGGGCTATCTGGCGGCACCGAGTTTCCAGTCGTTCTATCAGCAACTGCTGGACACCTACATGTGCCCGATCTCGTGGCTGCTGTTCCCGGAAATCATCGACTACGACAGCCAGTCCTTCGGCTTCTCGATCCACTACCAGCCCACCACGGACGCCTCGATTCGGCCGCATACCGACGCCTCGTCCGTGACTCTCAACATCAACATGAACCTGCCCGACGAGACCTTCGAGGGCTCTGAGCTGGACGTTCTGGACGCCGCGAGCGGCGACGCAGTGCGCTTCTCGTTCACGCCCGGCTCGGCCATGCTGCATCGCGGTAATGTGCCGCATGCCGCGCAGCCGATCACCAGCGGCCAGCGCTCCAACCTGGTGCTGTGGCTGTATGGTGAGCGAGGCCAGATACCGCCACAGGGCGCGCAACGCCGGGCGATACCTGCCAGAGACCGCTGGGTCGCCTCGAGCGCCGAACAGGATGATTTCGCACCGTTCTGATGGCCAGCAATGCTCTACTGGCAAACATTAGTGAGCAACAACGACAAAGGGGGCCTTTGATAGGCCCCCTTTGTCGTTGTCATGCGCTCGATAGCAGCGCTTGGTTATCCGCTCATGACCACCTGATCATGGCCTCACCTGCCATGACGGGAAAGCCGAGCAGGTCACGAAGGGTCGCGGCATCCGGCGAGAGAGTCAGCCAGCTCACGGCGGCGATATTGAGCAGTACCGCGCCCCAGAACACGAACTGATAACTTGTCTTGCGCGTCTTGTGACGCAGGCTTTGCTGGGCGATCAGCGCGCCCGGCCATCCACACAGCAGCTCCATGAAGTGCAAGGTATCCTCGCGGACTCTCTGTTCACTCTCAGCAGCGGCCAGTTTATCTACCCGATACGCCATGTACGCCACCAGGCTCATGCCCAGATACGCTGCAGGCAACATCCATGGCAGACGCTCCTGCCACCAGCCTGCCCCGAGCACGACCGCGACGACCAACGCCATCAGCCACGCGAACATGACACCAGCGGACGTACTCGAAGCTCCGGCACCATGGGTGCGAAAGCGGATGGCACGTGGGCGGTTGTTGTCATCCATGCCCAACTGATAGTGCACCTGCGCGCTGGCCTTGGGTCGCCCGCGCCCCTGGTAGGCGCTGATGTGGGCAAAGACATCCTTGCCACCCGACGCCGGGGTAATGAAGCCAAAGCCCTTGTCATCGTTCCAGCGCGTCAATCGTCCTTGAAGGTTCATCGTCTCATCTCTTCCTGGGCACGCCCTTAGCCGATGAAGGTACCCGTGTTGTTGCCGCCGCCCTTGCCACTGGCGCCACCATCGCCGTTGTCGTCGTCATCTTTTTCATCTCTTTCAACTCTGTCACCCCTGACATCCTTGCCATCCTTGCGCTCACGCTCGGCCTCCCGCTCATCACGCTGATCGCCCCAAGGGTCCTGATCCCGCGAGTCAGCGCCGCCTTGTTCATGGTCGCGGATATCGGCAGCAGAAGCCTTTTGCGAATTGGCGTACACGGCCAGCGCATCATCGGGATTGCGCGCCGAGACCTGGGCCTGCTCTTGATAGCCCTGGGTTTCCAGCAGGCTCGCGTACCACAGGTTGCCCTTGAGGCTGATGGTCAAGTTGAGGCCCAAGAACAGGATATTGGAGATCAGCTGCCCTCCCTGCGTCGCCGGAATGAAGACCGAGCTGAGCACGATGAAGCCAAACAGACTGGCCGCCAGCAGCCACATGCGCTTGTAGAGCGCCCAGAACAGGCCGAAGAAGAATGCCGGCCATGACCAGCCGATCTTGACGGCACGCGTCCCGTGCTCGGGATGCGTCAGAATACGAAATGAAGCCATCGTGAAAATCCTTGTCTGTGATGCCGAGCGGGCAACAAGCTGCGACAGGCTCGGATAAATGACACACGCTTCGTACTATACCGCCAGCCACTTGTCAGGACCATGAACTGATCTATCGCTATCCCACTGATTCTCCTCAAGCTTGTCAGCCGCGCGAGCCATTCGCGCCCGACGACGCAGCTCAAAGCGTCTGGATGACCAGTGGCTGATCATTGGCCGGATAGGCACAGCACATCAAAACCTGCCCCTGAGCCACGCCAGCCTGTGGCGGCTCGGGATACTTGACCTCACCTTCGAGCAGTCGCAATGCACAGCTGCCACAGCGCCCGGCACGGCAACTGGACAGGGTATTCACGCCTGACTGCTCGGCCAGCTCAAGCAGACTGCCCTGTGCGGGTGTCCACTGTCGTGTGATGCCCACGTCGCTGGCCAATGGCTGCCCGGGTGCCACACGAGGCGTGAAGGTGACCCGAGTACGCTCCGGCAAGCTCGCCTGGAAGTCTGCCGATAGCGCAACCGCGGTTGCCTCCCCCTCCTCCAGCGAACCACGCCCGAAGAATTCGTGATGCAGGTGCTCCCGCGGTAACCCCAGCGCCAGCAAGGCGGCATATTGCGCGCGCATGAAGCCCTCGGAACCACACAGATAGACATGGCTGGAGGCAAGCTCCGGCAGGCTGCCCACCAGACTCACCAGCTCCAATCTGCCCACAGACTGATGCCGCCCGGCCACGAGATCCGCCGCACTCGGGCGCGACAAGGCGATATGCAGATGCAGCCACGCATGGGCGCGCGACCAGCGCTCCAGCGTGTCGAGAAATGCCAGCTCACGCCCATTACGCGCAGCATGCAGGAAGACCACTTCGCCGAGCGGCGGATGCCCCGCTTCTGCCTGCTGTATCAAGGCCTCCAGCATGGCGATCATCGGCGTGATGCCGACGCCGGATGACAGCAGCACGCAAGGTGCTGGCAAGTCCTGCAACACGAAATCCCCCGCCGGGGGTGTCGCTTCCAGCACATCGCCCACCGCGAATTCATCATGCAGCAGTCGTGAGGCAAGTCCCTTGGGGTCGCGGCGTACCGAGATGCGATAGGCACTCTGTCCCGCCCGCCAGGCCTGCGAAATGCTGTAGCTACGCATCACCGCGATCTCGCCGCAGGACAAGGGCTTGCGTGGCGTGGAGGCCAGACGCAGGGTCAGAAACTGGCCGGGGTGATAGGCGTCGATTTCCGCCGGTTCGCGCTTCTGCCCCGCTAGCGGCCATGGCGCCAGATAAAAGGAGGTGATCGAGTCACTTTCGCGCACCTTGTCGATAACGCTCAGACGACGCAAGGGTACGGGCGCCTCGTCAGGGGCCGGCCAGTCACCGGTCTGCTCAAGCGACGGCGAGAGTTCGATCAGACGCCCCTGCGCCGGCAAGGCATGCTCGACATGCAGTACCTGCTCCGGCACCACATCCACGATGCGCTCGGCGCCCGCGACCAGCGCTGCCCGCTGGGGGTTCCAGTCGACCCGGGCATGCCCCTTGAGCACCAACGCCTCGCCCGTGATGAAGTTGGGAATCAACAGGCTGACGCGGTAATCCAGCTCGATATTGCCCAGGGTGTTGAAGAAGCGATTGCCGGCAAAATCGGGAAACGACAGGCTGCCGTCGGCATTCAGGTGCAGAAAGCCTGGCCTGCCGCCACGATGCGAGACATCCACGCCGTTGGGCGCAGCATCGTCCAGCTCGCCTGCGCGGGTCGCGATGAAGAAGGTGTCCGCCTGGGCCAGCAAGGCGCGCGCCTCTTCATCGTTCCATGTCGCCTCGTCATTGAGTGCCACCTCGCGGCTGACCAGCGCTTTCGCCTGCTCGGCAGCCCAGTCGATCTCACGTTGCTGGATGTATTGCGGACAGTTGCCGAAGCTCTGATCGACCCCGATCCGCAGCCCATCGGGCCGCATGCCCGCCACCGCTTCAGGGGCAAGCAGGGTGCCATTCAGGCGATTGCGCCGCCGACTGGCCAGATCCAGCCCCAGCACGCCGACCCTGGTACCGGGAGTGAAATCCAGCCCCAGCAATTGCCCCAGCGCCGGTCGTGCATGTACCTGCAGCTCACCGGGCGTGGCATCGCAAAGCTGCCCGGGCGGCGCAAGGCTCACCACCGCCCACGGCCAGCCGTCGCTGTCAGGCACGCCCATGAACAGCACCGGCAGACTCGCGAAGAACGCGACATGCTGCTCAGGCATCCGGTCGCGCACGTAGGGGGCGACCTGCTCGAGATAATGCTCCGGCACGCCTGCGCGAGCCTGGACACGTCGCTCACCTGCATGAAACACCTGCCGATGCTCATTCATGAACAAACCCTCAGAATGACGGTGGAGCTCAGGCCAGTACCGGGCTCGTCGCCATGCCCACGAAGCCCGGCTCGGCTTCGATACGCGCAAGCCAGCCACGAATGGCGGGATAAGGACTCAGGCTGCCCCCCCCCTCCGGGGCATGCGCGATGTAGCTGTAACCCGCGATGTCGGCCAACGTCAGGCGCTCCTCTACCAGGTATTGCCGCTGATCCAGATGGGACTCCATGACGGCGAACAGGGCATGCGCGCGGGCGATGGCCTGCTCGTGGTCAAAGGGGGCACCGAAGACGGTCACCAGACGTGCCGTGCAGGGGCCAGCGGCAATCTCGCCGGCCGCGACCGAGAGCCAGCGTTGCACTTGGGCCGCTGCCAAGGCGTCTCCGGGCATGAAGCGTCGTTCGCCGTCATAGCGCTGGGACAGATAGACGAGGATGGCGTTGGAATCACTCAGGAAGACGCCATTGTCCTCGATGGCCGGCACCTGCCCGAACGGACTGATCCTGAGGAAGTCGGGCGCCTTGTGCGCGCCGTTGGCCATGTCGAGATCCACCGTCTCATAGGGAATGTCCAACAGCGCCAGCATCAGCTCGACGCGGTGACAGTGGCCAGACTTCGGATTGCGGAACAGGCGGATGGGCGCTGACGCGGCAGCAAAGCGTGGGTTCATGATTCACCTGACAATGTGAGGAAAAAGCAAAGAGGAAAGAGCCGAGAGCGGCAAAGCGCAGTGCGCTGCAGGAAACGTGGCTGGCAATGACGACTCAGAAGCCGAAATCGCTCAACCCGGGGTGGTCATCCGGTCGGCGCCCCAATGGCCAATGGAACTTGCGCTCGCTCTGCGCGATGGGGTGCTCATTGATGCTAGCGTGGCGATGGGTCATCAGCCCCTGCTCATCAAACTGCCAGTTCTCATTGCCGTAGGCGCGAAACCACTGGCCGCTGTCATTGCGATATTCATAGGCGTAACGCACGGCGATCCGATTCCCTGCGCTGGCCCACAGCTCCTTGATCAGGCGATAGTCGAGCTCGCTTGCCCACTTGCGGGTCAGGAAGGCCACCACCTCATCACGGCCGGTCACGAATTCGGCGCGATTGCGCCAGCGGGTGTCCGGCGAATATGCCAGCGCTACCTTCTCGGGGTCACGGCTGTTCCAGCCGTCTTCGGCAAGACGCACCTTGTGTGCCGCAGTGTCTGACGTGAACGGTGGCAAGGGATGGCGGGGGAGATTGGCTGACATGAAAGAGGCTCCAGCGGTTGGGATGATCAAACACATCCCCACACTACTCTCCTCATCAGGCTGCTAGAATCCTCAGCAGACACAATTGATCATTCCAGATAATGACAACAATCGACGCCAATGGGAGCCACAGATGGACCGACTGCAGACACTTGAGGTCTTCGTGGCCGTGGCGGACGCCGAAAGCTTCGCGGCAGGCAGCCGGGCGCTGGGCATGAGCGCCCCCTCGGTGACACGCGGCATCAATGCCCTGGAAGCCCGCCTGGGCGCACGTCTGTTCACGCGCACCACACGTCGCGTGCGCCTGACCGAGATCGGTGAGCGGTATCTGGCGGATGCAAGGCGCATCCTGGCGGAGCTTCAGGCAGCGGAGGATGGTGTCAGCGGCGCCGCGACACGCCCCACTGGCGTATTGCGCATCACCTGTCCCACCGAATTCGGCCGTCTCCATGTGATGCCACTGCTGATGGAATACCTCGAACGCTACCCCGAGATGCGCGCCGAGGTGGTCATGGTGGACCGCGTGGTCAACATGATCGAGGAAGGCTTCGATATCGCCGTGCGTATCGGCTCCCTGCCGTCCTCGGGGCTTTCGGCACTGAGAGTCGGCAGCGTGCGGCGCGTGGTGTGTGGCTCACCGAGCTATTTCGCCCGCGAGGGCACGCCGGACTCGCTGGAGGCCTTGGCCGGACTGCGCATCGTTGCCTCAAGCAACATGAATGCCAGCAAGGAGTGGCGCTTCGGCCACGCAGGAGAACACGCCATACGAGTGAGCCCCCGGCTAACGATGAGCAGCATTGCCGCCTGCATCGAGGCGGCCCGCAGTGGTTGGGGCATCACCCGCGTGCTGTCCTATCAGGTCGGCGAGGATCTCGCCGCCGGTCGCCTGCAGGCGGTACTGGAGGAGCTGGAGCCACCGCCGCTGCCGATCCACCTGTTGCACAGCGAGGGGCGCGGCGCGGTGGCCAAGGTCCGCACCTTCCTGGATTTTGCCGCCGAACGCCTGCGCGCCAATTCTGTACTGAATCCCTCACCGTCAGCGCGATTGACCGACTGAGCCCCCCTCCGACGGGCTGAAGGCCGTCATGTCCTGTTGCAGCAGGCTCGACAGCCGACTGGCGCCATCGCTCAACTGACGGCCCAGGCGGCTGATCAACTGTACATGCGGCGTGACGAACTGGGCTTCCTGCAGTGGAATTCGACACAGGCGGCCGGCGGCGACCTCCTCAGAGACCACGAATTCCGGCAGCAGGGTCACGCCGCCATGCAGCGCGAATTGCTTGAGCATGGCGAGGGCGTTGCAGGTCAGGGTCGGGCTCAGCATCACACCGGCCTGATGTTCGGCCTGGGCCACGATCTGGCGGATGCCGAATGACACCTCCGGCAGGGCCAGGGAGTGACTGGCCAGTGTTGCCAGCGACAGCGGCTCGGCCTTGCCTGCCGCCCGCCTTGAGCCTTGCTGAGCCGCGAACTGTTGTCCCCCGAGCGGCTGCCCCCCGAACGGTTGCTCCTCCAACTGTCGAGCCAAGTCATGCTGCGGATTGACCACCGCACACACCGGCTGCGGCCGCGAGACGTGCGTGCGAATCTTCGGATCACGAGTCGGGTGAAACACCAGCCCCAGATGCGCCTCGTCCTCGACCACCTGACGGATCACTTCATTGGTCCCGCATAGATTCACCTTGAGTTCGATGCCCGGATAACGCGCGGAAAAACGGCTCAATGGCCCCGCCAGCCCCTCGATGAAGCCCTCACCGATCGCCAATACCAGCGAGCCGCTCTGCAGCCCCTTCAATGACTGCAACGACTCGAGCAGAACCTCCTGCTGCGCCAGACGCTGCCGGTAATACTCCAGCACCCGTTCCCCCGCCTCCGTCGGCTTGACTCCGCGGCGATGGCGCTCAAGCAGCGGCATGCCCAGCTCATGCTCCAGCTGGGTGATCTGCCGACTGACCGCGGAAGGCGCCACATTCAGGAAATCCGCCGCCGCGCGCACGCTACCGAGTCTTGCCGCCTCATGGAAGTGACTGATACGTCGATCCTGCACCAGGCTCATCAAGCCCCCAGCATTGCCTTGAAAGCAACATTAAAGTGAATTCGGGATTATTGCTGGAACACAGAAGCGCTGTCCATACTCGGGTCACCGGATGCTACTTCCCCTTTCACCACGACAGGAATCACACAATGACAACAACCGTCGGTGTCATCGGACTGGGCAACATGGGCGGCGGCATGGCCGCGACTCTCGCCCGCCATGACTTCCCCGTCATCGGGTTCGATCTCTCACAGGCTGCGCGTGACAAGGCGGCTGCGGCAGGCGTCGCGCCGATTAACTCCCTCGCCGAGCTGCTCGCGAAGGTTGAGGTGGTGATCCTCTCGCTGCCCAAGGCCGAGCATGTCGAACGCCTGTGTCTGGGCGGCGAAGACGTGCCAGTCAGCGCTGCAGCAGACGACCACCAGGCCGAAAGCCTGCTGGCCCTGGCCAGGCCGGGGCTGATCGTGATCGACACCACCACCTCGACTCCCGAGACCAGCCGCAAGGTGGCGGCGGCGCTGGCGACGCGCGGTATCGACTTCATCGACGCCCCCGTCTCCGGCGGCCCTAAGGGCGCCGCGAGCGGCAGCATGTCGATGGTGATCGGCGCCGAGGATGAGGTGCTGGCACGCGCCATGCCGGTGCTGGAAGCCATGAGCGGCAGCCGAGTGCACGTAGGTCGCTGCGGGGCGGGCAATGTGGCAAAGATCGCCAACAACATGCTGGCCGCCTGTCACCTGATCAGCACGGCGGAGGCCGTTGCCATGGCCGCCAGAGCGGGCGTCTCTCCTGAGAAGTTGCTGGAGGGCGTGAATGCGGGTTCCGGGCGCAGTGGCGCGAGCCAGGTGATGTTCCCCAACTGGGTGATCAACAAGGCCTACGATTCCGGCTTCACCATGGGCCTGATGCGCAAGGATGTCGGGCTGGCCAGTGATCTGGCGCAACAGCTCGGGATGGAGCTGCCCCTCGCTCACGCCGTCGCTCAGCTATGGGACGCAAGCCGCGCGACGCTGGATGACAGCGAGGATTTCTGCGCCATCGTGCAACGCACTGACCAGACTCTCTTCGGCCACGGAGCATAAGCCATGCTGACCCACGACATGACCCCGGCATTCTCGACGACTCAGCGTATCGCCGAACTGATGCAGGCGTTTCAAGACAGCAGCCAATCTCATGACGACGATCTTGTCGTCAGCAGCCTGATCGGTGGCGAGTTTATCAAAGGTAGCGGTGAGCGCATCGAGGTGCGCAACGCCCAGGATGACAGCCTGATGCTGTCCTTCCCGGATGCCGACATCTCTCAGGTAGCGCTTGCCAATGCCGCCAGCCGCGAGGCCCAGCAGCAATGGGCTGCCCTGACCGCCCAGGCCCGTGGGCGCGCCATCTACCGCATAGGCAGCTTGATCCGTGAGCAGGCCGACACCCTGGCCGAACTGGAGGCCCTGAGCGCCAACAAGCCGATTCGCGATGCGCGGGTCGAGGTGGCCAAGGTCGCCGAGATGTTCGAGTACTACGCGGGCTGGGCCGACAAGATGCACGGCGAGGTGATTCCTGTCCCGACCTCGCACCTCAACTACGTCACCTACGAGCCGCTGGGCACCGTGCTGCAGATCACGCCATGGAATGCCCCCATCTTCACCGCCGGCTGGCAGATCGCCCCGGCCATCACCGCCGGCAATGCGGTGATTCTCAAACCCTCGGAGCTGACGGCGCTGTCCTCGCTGGCGCTGGGCGTGTTGATCGAGCGCGCCGGCGTGCCGCGCGGGCTGGTCAATGTCATCGCCGGCTACGGCCATAGCATCGGCCAGGCGTTGATCGCCGAGGGCGACATCCGCAAGGTGGTATTCGTCGGCTCGCCCGCCACCGGCCGCCACATCGCCACCGCCGCGGCGCAGCGCTGCATTCCCTGCGTGCTGGAGCTGGGCGGCAAGTCCGCCAACATCGTGTTCGAGGATGCCGATCTCGAGGTGGCCCTGCGCGGCGCCCAGGCGGCCATCTTCTCCGGCGCCGGCCAGAGCTGCGTGTCGGGTTCGCGCCTGCTGGTGCAGGACTCGATCTTCGACAAGTTCACCACTGCACTGGCTGAGGCCGCCACGCAGTTCACCCTCGGTGACCCGCAGGATCCGGCGACCCAGATCGGCCCGATCAACAACGCCAAGCAATACCGGCATGTGAAGACGATGCTGGCTGGTGCTCTTGAAGACGGCGCTCGCCTGGCGGATGGCATAGCAGACCCCGTCCCGAACACCGGTGGCTATCATGTCGCGCCGACGGTGCTGCTGGGCGACAACGCCATGACCTGCGCGCAGGAAGAGATCTTCGGCCCGGTGGTGGTCGCCATACCGTTCACGGATGAAGCCGACGCCATCCGCATCGCCAATGACAGCCGCTTCGGACTGGCCGGTGCCGTCTGGACACGTGATGTCGGTCGTGCGCATCGCGTGGCGCGTCAGGTGCGTGCGGGTACCTTCTGGGTCAATGGCTACAAGACCATCCATGTGAGCTCGCCTTTCGGCGGCTACGGCGAGAGTGGCTATGGCCGCTCCTCCGGATTGGATGCGCTGCGCGAATACAGCGAAGTGAAGAGCGTGTGGGTCGAGACGGCAGCCGAGCCCGCCGCCAGCTTCGGCTATGGGGCGAGTCTGGAGTAGCGAGATGTGATCGTGTTGCCTGTCAGGAGGGCAGCACTCAAGACAAGCAGTGGTCAACGGGATGCATGGCCTTGAAATGCCATGCATCCTTGCTCCCTCCCCGCATGACACCGCAAGGCGCCGTGGATTTCCCTCCACGGCGCCTTGCGGCGTTTGACGGCATGCGCCAGCATCGACTTCCGACTTCTGATTTCCGACTTCTGATTTCCGACTTCTGAGTCCCTGCGTCGCGGCCAATGGCAAGCAGCACTCCCGTGACAAGCAATACTCCCGAGACAAGGCATCCGTCCATCGCCCCGACGACACAAGGATACGTGAATGCGCGTCAAGACCGACTTCCCCCATCGCGTCCGCGAGATCGAGCACACGCTGATTCCGCTCTCTGACGGCACCCGGCTGGCCGCCAGAATCTGGCTGCCGGAAGACGCGGAACAGGCACCAGTGCCGGCCATCCTCGAATACCTGCCCTACCGCAAGAGTGACGGCACCATCGCGCGTGATGCCCTCACCCATCCCTACTTCGCCGGCCACGGCTATGCCTCGGTGCGCGTCGACATGCGCGGCAACGGCGAATCACAAGGACTGATGGAAGATGAATATCTGCCACTGGAGCAGTCCGATGCGCTGGAGGTGATCGACTGGATCGCCAATCAGCCCTGGTGCACCGGCAAGCTGGGCATGATGGGCATCTCCTGGGGCGGCTTCAACTCGCTGCAACTGGCAGCGCACAAGCAGGAACCGCTCAAGGCCATCATCACGATCTGCTCCACCGATGATCGCTACACGGATGACATCCACTACAAGGGTGGCAACCTTCTCAACGAGAACCTGGCCTGGGCCGCCACCATGCTCAGCTTCTCGGCGGCACCGCCGGACCCGCGTCTGGTCGGCGACAAGTGGCGCGCCATGTGGCAGGAGCGTCTCGATGAGATGCCGCTGCTGGCCGAGACGTGGCTTTCGCATCAGCACCGCGATGAATACTGGAAGCAGGGCTCCATCAACACCAATTACGCCAATATCGAAGCGGCGGTCTATACCATCGGTGGCTGGGGAGATGCCTACAAGAACACCGTCGGGCGGATGATGGAAAACCTGACTTGTCCGCGCAAGGCGCTGATCGGCCCGTGGATTCACAAGTATCCGCACTTCGCGGTGCCCGACCCCGCCATCGGCTTCCTGCAGGAAGCGCTGCGCTGGTGGGACCACTGGCTGAAGGGTGAGGAAAACGGCGTGATGGATGAGCCGTCCGCCACCTTCTATCTGCAGGACTCCCTGCCGCCGAAGACGATGTATGCCGAGCGTCCGGGGCGCTGGGTGCAGACCGATGGCTGGCCTGCCAGCGATGTCGAGATGCACCAGATGTCGCTGAGCGAATCAGGCCTGAGCGACGACGCACATCAGGGTCAGCAGGCACTCGCCAGGCCGGTCGTGGTGGATTCACCGCTGACCGCTGGCCGTCATCAGGGCGAGTATTGCGCCATCTGGTTCGGGCCTGACCTGCCGGGGGACCAGCGTCTCGATGATGCACTCGCCGTGTGCTTTGACAGTGAACCGCTCGACGCGCCGCTGGATATCCTCGGCAAGCCCAGGGTCACGCTGACACTGACCAGTGACCAGACCTGCGGCCAGCTGACGGTGCGCCTGAGTGACGTGCAGCCCGATGGTCAGGTCGCACGCATCACCTACGGCGTGCTCAACCTCGCGCTGCGCGATCATGACAACCCGCAGCCTCTCACTCCGGGCGAGCCCATCAATGTCGAGCTGGAACTGGACATGGCAGGCTATCGGATTCCGGCCGGCCACCGTCTGCGCGTGGCACTGGCGTCAGCCAACTTCCCGATGGTGTGGCCGGCGCCCCAGCGAGCGGCTCTGACCCTGCAACCGGGCCTGCAATCACTCGCGCTGCCGGTCTTCACCGGCGAGGCCGTCGACAACCCCTTCGCGGCACCGGAATCCGCCCCACCGGCCAACATCAGCGAACAGCGTGCCGCCAGGCCGAGTCGCAGCGTGGTCGAAGATGCGGCCAGCGGCGAAGTCACCACCATCGTCGCGGATGACCTGGGCGCGATGACGCTCGAGGACACCGGCATGCGGGTCGAGTATCGCTGTACCGAGCGCTATACCGCGCACCCGCAAGATGCGGATCGCACGCGTGCCGAGATCGTCTGGCACTACCACGCCGGACGCGATCAACTCGGGCGTGACAGTGCACTTGGCGAGACCACCCCGGGCCAGTTCGACGTCCGCGTCGAGAGCCACTACCGCATGCGCTGCGACGCCGAGAACTTCTATCTCGAAGCCGAGCAGATCGCCTGGCAAGACGAAGAGGAGGTCCACCGCCGTGACTGGCAGCGCACAGTGCCGAGAACATCGGTCTGAGGCGCCCGCTCAGGCGCCTGGCGCGTATCTGTCCTGCGAGCGTTGCTGCCAGGCGGCCAGCTCCGCCGCCAGATAAGGCATGAAGCGCTGCCCCTGACGCGAGACGGGATGAAAGCGCGAGGTGACCAGCGCGACATCCAGAGTGATGGTCGGTGTGAAGGGCACGATGCGCAGATGGCAATCGCGACGTGCCAGCATCGCCTCCGCCGTCACCGGATCGATCAGGGCAATCCCCAGCCCTTCATTGACGAGCATCGCGACCGAGGGAAACAGATGGGTCTCGATGCTCGCCTGCAATGTCATGCCGACCTGCTGGAAGGCGCGCGCGAGTTTCAGAGTGCTCTGGTGATGCTGGTCCAGCGTGATGATGGTCTCCCCGGCCAGGTCCGCCGGGCTCAGTGATGCCTTCTCGGCGAGAGGATTGCCTTCGGGAACCGCAAGCGCCATGCACAGCCGATACTCCTCGAGCACCAACTCCTCGATGGCGGCGTCCGACTCGATCACGCCGAGATCGAACTGGCCCTCGGCGACCCACTCGGCGATCTTGCGCGAGCTGAACGTCTGCAACGACAGGCGGCTGTCGGGAAAATCGACCAGATAGCGCGCCATCACTCGGGGCATCACCGTGGGAGACAGCCCCGGCATCGAGGCCACGGTGAGCTTGCCGGCATGGCCATCACGCAGCCCATCGGTCAGCTCATCAAGGTGGCCCACCGAGGCCAGTACCTTGTCGACCCCCTCGGCCAGATGGACGGCTTCCGGCGTCAACTGGGTACCGTAGTGGTTACGGCGAAAGAGCAGAAAGCCGACTTCGCTTTCCAGATTGGTGATCGCAGTGCTCACCGCGGGCTGGGTGATAGCCAGGCGACGCGCTGCCTGGGAGAGACTGCCCGTGCGTACCACTTCCTGAAAGATCTGCAATTGACGCAGGTTGTGTCTGAGTTTCATGACGGCTGGGCTCTCATCTCATGGCAGAGCTCTCGTGGCAGAGCTCTTGTGACAGGGCTCGAATGGCAGGGCTCTTGTGGCAAAGCTCTCGCGGCGGGGCACTCATGTCCGGATTCTCGAGACTAGCCTTTCTCGGGCAGACTCTAAATTATTCTTATGACTTAATAGACAGCCTTTAGTTGTGCTTATACCCCCTGCGGGAGGAAGCTGACCAGACCCTCATAACCAACAACAAAGGGCCACAGACAATGCATATGATCGACCTCATGGGGCTATTGCTGTATTTCGCGATACTGCTCTACATCGGCTACCGCAGTGCCAAGAAGACCTCCAGCAGTGCCGACTTCGCCGTCGCCGGCAACAAGATCATCTGGCCGGTGCTGTTCGCCACGCTCGCCGCCTCCTTCCTCGGCGGAGGTGCCTCGATGGGCCGCGCCGGCAAGGCCTTCGATGAGGGCTACGCCTTCATGTTCGCGGCCTCCGCCTTTCCCATCGCCACCATCATCGCAGGCCTCTACATCGCACCGCGCCTCAAGCGCTATGCGGGCGCCCAGACGGTCGGTGACATCATGGCGCATCACTATGGTCGCAGCGCTCGCCTGCTGACCGGCATCTTCTCGCTGATCTTCTGCGTCGGCATCCTCGGCGCTCAGGCGCTGGCCATCGGCACCGTCTTCAATGCCATCCTGGGCATCGAGATCAGCACCGGCATCCTGATCGGCATGGCGGTAGTACTGGTGTACTCCACGGCCGGCGGCATGTGGGCCGTGATCCAGACCGACGTGGTGCAGTTCGTGATGCTCGCGGTCTTCCTGCCCATCACCATGATCGTCGGACTCGACAAGATCGGTGGCCCCGATGCCCTGATCGCCGCGCTGCCCACCGAGCACTTCAGCATCATGGGCGATTACACACCGCTGATGTTCATCAGCATCTTCATCGCCTTCCTGCTCGGCGAGACCCTCGTCCCGCCCTACACCCAGCGCGCCCTGTCGGCACCGGATTCCCGTCATGCCAAGATCGGCTACTCGCTGGCCGGTGGTTTCGGTCTGCTGTTCTATGCCGTCAGCTCCACCATCGGCCTGATCGCGCTGGTGCTCTATCCGCAGATCTCGCCGGATCAGGCCATGCCGGAACTGATTCGCGACGCCCTGCCGCTGGGTCTGACCGGTCTGGTGCTCGCCTCACTGCTGGCGGTGGTGATGTCGACGGCGGACTCCTACCTGAACTCGGCAGCGGTCATCTTCGTGACCGACATCTACAAGCCCTTCATCAATCCCGCCATGTCCGGCAAGCAGCAGCTGTGGATCGAGCGCGGCGTCAATCTGGCCATCGGACTGGGCGCCATCGTCTTCGCGCTTTACGCCACCTCGATCATCGATGCACTGCTGCTGAGCTACGCGCTGTGGGCGCCGACCATCCTGCTGCCGTTCATCTTCGCCGTGCTGTTCAAGATTCGCTGCAAGCATGCCGGCATCGCCGCGATGCTCGCCGGGGCACTGGCCACCAGCGTCTGGAAGTGGAGCGGCCTGGAACTTGAGGCATTGAGCGGCATCACGCCGCTGATCGCCGGCGTCATCGCCAATATCGTGGTCTTCACCCTCGTCTATCAGTTCTTGAACGCGGCGCCGGACCACAACGGCAATAACGCCCCGACCCAGCCCACCCACTCCTGAGGACCTGACTATGTTCGGACTGACCCTGTATGTGATCTGCCTGCTGAGCATCCTCACCGCCGTGGGCATCGCCATCGCCTCCTGGAAGTTCTACCGCGACAACTGAGCCATCGGCAGGGCCTGCGCCGATCGACCAAGGGCCTTCCAAGGCTCTGTCATGGCCCTGCCACCGTCTTCACCACGCCGATCATGTCGGGCAATCCGCCCGGCATGACCGGCAAAGAGAGTACGCGCGATGACCTCGCAATCCTCCGCCGCCGAAGCGGCGAGCCACGACAGTATTGCCGTCATTGGCGCCGGCATCATCGGCCTGGCGACCTGCCGCGCCTTGCAGGCACGTGGCTATCACGTTCGACTGTATGACCCGAATCCCATCGGCGAAGGCACCTCCTTCGGCAATGCCGGCCTCATCGCCAACTACGCCACCTCACCGATGGCCAGCGGCGATACCCTGCGTCAGCTGCCGGGCCACCTGCTGAGCAGGCAGCCCTCCCTTGCCATCGCCCTGCGCCACACGCCTGCCCTCGCGGATTTCGGCTGGCGCTTCCTCAAGGCGGCAACGCCCTCCAATTTCCAGCGCCACAAGGCGGACCTGATCGCCCTGCTGGCCAATGCCGTCGAACGACAGCATGCTCTGATCGATGATCTGCAGACCAGAGCGCCCACTGCGCTGGCCAGCCAGACAGGCTGCCTGCAGATCCAGCGCGACACCGCCATCACACCGGCAGCGCTGGAGAAGATGGCCCAGGCGAAACGTCATGACGGAGTCGAATGTCAGGCACTGGGCGCAAGCGAGCTGCGGGATCTGGAGCCTTCGCTCAACTCGAAGGGACTGGCAGGTGGCCTCTACTACCCTGATACCCGCCATCTCACCAGCCCGCTGTCACTCAGCCGCCAGCTCTTCGCACAGCTCGAAGAAGGCGGCCTTGAGTGGACGGCGCAGCAGGTCGATGCCCTCACGCCGCTTTCCAGTGGTGGTTGGCGCATCGACACCGCCACCACCTCGCAGGAGGTCTCGCATGTGGTGATCTGCGCCGGTATCGCCAGCAATACGCTGCTGGCAGGACTCGGCAAGCGCCTGCCGGTGGTCAGCGAGCGCGGCTATCACATCGAACTCGCCACCTCGCTGCCACTCACACGCCCGGTGGGCTGGCTGGCGCATCACTTCTACGCCTCGCCCATGGCCGCAGGCATTCGCCTGGCGGGCACCACCGAGTTCTGCGCGCCATCGCGCCCAGCCTCGCCGGAGCGTTGGCAAGCCCTCAAGCAATGGGGCGAGACACTTTTCGGTCAGCCGCTGGACGTCGCCCGCCACTGGATGGGCGTGCGCCACTCCACCCCCGATGGCCTGCCGGTAGTGGGCGAAATGCCCGGCTGCCCCGGCCTGCTGCTTGCCTACGGGCATGGCCACCTGGGCCTGACACTCTCGGCCGAGACGGGCGATCTGGTGGCACGCACGGTGGCGCACGAGCCCCTGCCGGAATACGCGCGCAGCCTGTCGCCCGCCAGGTTCTGCCAATGATCCCGCTCCCCTGAGCAAGCAGGACGGCACCCTTGCCCCTGAAGACGAAAGCCCCTGAAGACGAAAGCCCCTGAAGACGAAAGCCCCTGAAGACGAAAGCCCCTGACAGGCGAACCTGTCAGGGGCTTCTTGTTTCTTGCGTCAGAGCCGGGCTAATCAGCGCAGGGCTCGTCAGCGCAGGGCTTGCCAGAGCGCCCCACCCAACCCGCTCGTTCAGGAAGATGGGGGTTGTGGACGCCCGGGCTGGGACGCGTACTCGACACCATGCGTCTGCAGATACTCGCGGATCAACTGACGGACGACCTGAGAAGGCGTCTGATCCTGCGAGGCACACAGCTGCTCGAAGGCCTGCTTCTTGTGCGGGTCAATCATCAGGGTCAGGCGTGCGGTCTTCTTTTCCATCTTCAGCTCTCCCGAAATCATTAACATCAGATGGTAATGCCGGGACGCCGATACCGACAAGCCAATCCTTGTGAACCCGCGCCGAACCTCCGGGCAAGCGAATGACGATCATGATAATTACATGTTAATGTTTTTACCATATGATTATCATGTAATCATGACAGGGCAGTCCGTCACAGACGGCTGGCCTGCTGTCGCCTGGCGCAGTGTCATGTTCGGACATGCCACGCCATGCCCTGATACGGCCAGCACCAGGTTCAGCGTCGAGATTCCCTCCGCGAGGACCCGCCCCGATGACCTCCAAGCGCTCTCCCATGCGCCTGCCCCCGATTGCCACCGGCCTGCGCAGTGCATGGCACTCAGGCTACGGCCTCACCGATCTGCGTCAGGACATCCTGGCCGGGTTGACCATCGGCACCGTGGCAGTGCCGCTGTCCATGGCACTGGCCATCGCGGCCGGGGTCGCGCCACAGCATGGCCTCTATACGGCCATCGTCGCGGGGGCAATCATCGCCATGACGGGCGGCTCACGCGTCAACGTCTCGGGACCCACCGCGGCCTTCGTGGTGATCCTGTTTCCCATCGTTCAGCAGTACGGACTCGGCGGCCTGTTGATCGCCACCATGATGGCGGGGGCGATTCTGATACTGCTGGGGCTGACGCACATGGGGCGGCTGATCCAGTTCGTGCCCTATCCGGTCGTGCTCGGCTTTACCGCCGGCATCGCCGTGGTGATCGCCGTCCTGCAGGTGCCTGACTTTCTGGGCCTGACTGTCGGCCAGCTCAGCGAGCACTTCGTCGAGAATGTCGGGCATATTCTGGCCGCACTGCCGACGCTTAACCCTCATGAGCTCTTCATCGGGGCCTTTTCACTGGCCGTCATGCTGCTGTGGCCACGCCTGCACCTACCCGTCCCCGCACCACTGGTCGGCTTGATCGTCGGCGCACTGGCGGCCCATGCGCTCGAACTCGCCTTCGGCGGTGACACCCAGGGTCCGCTGGTGGAAACCATCGCCTCCCGCTTCAGCTGGGAAGCGGCGGGCAGCAGCGGCACGGGGATTCCGCCCATCGCCCCAACGCTGATAACTCCCTGGCAGCTGCCCGGCGCGGATGGCCAGCCGCTGACACTGGATTTCGAGTTGATCCGTGCATTGATGGCGCCCGCCATCGCCATTGCCATGCTGGGGGCGATCGAATCCCTGCTGTGCTCGGTGGTATCCGATGGACTGACGCGAACGCGCCATGACCCGGATGCGGAGTTGATCGGCCAGGGGCTGGGCAATCTGATAGCGCCGTTGTTCGCGGGCATCACGGCCACTGCCGCCATCGCACGCACCGCCACCAACATTCGCTGCGGAGCCCGTTCACCACTGGCGGCAGTGGTGCATTCCGCGGTGGTACTGCTTGCGGTGATCGCACTGGCGGATCTGCTGGGCAAGGTGCCGATGGCGACATTGGCGGCGTTGCTGTTCATCGTCGCCTGGAACATGAGTGAGGCTCGCCAATTCGTGCATAGCCTGCGTTCCGCCCCGGGAGGCGATGTGGCGATCCTGTTGATCTGCTTCGGCCTCACCGTGCTGTTCAACATGGTGCTGGCGGTGGCAGTCGGCGTCGGACTGGCGGCGGCGCTGTTCATACGCCGCATGATGCAGCTGACGCAGACCCGCCAGATCACCGACACGCAAAAGGGCGAGGCGCTTCGCCAGACACCGTGCGAGGGAAGCGACAGCAGCGCCATCGCGCTCTACGACATCGATGGCCCCCTGTTCTTCGGCGTGGCCGAGAAGGCGCTGACCTCACTGCGCCTGGTCGATGACAGGGTCCGGGTCGTGATTCTCGACATGAGCGATGTGCCGAGCATGGATGGCACGGCCATCGTGGCCCTGAAATCGCTGATCGATGACATGCATCACCAGCGAGTGGCGCTGATTCTGGCGGGACTGCCGAGCCATCTGATCGTCAAGCTGCGCCGAGCCGGCATTCGCACGCGTGCGCACAAGCTCAGCTGGTGCCGCAGCCTGCCACGCGCCGTCGCCGTGGCACGTCGCTGGCTGGGCGAACACTAGCCTTGCGGGCATCGTGCTCTGCCTATCTTCATGGGCCGCTTGCGCGCCTGCAGGCCGCGTTTTCACGTCTCCTGATACGACAATGCCTCTGATCGGTGACGATCAGAGGCATTGTCGTGGGTCATGACTTCTTGGCGAAATGCTTACCTGTAGAGGGGCTAACCTCTGGAGGGGCTTGCCTGTTGTGGGACCTGCCTCTTGAGGGGCTTACCTGTTGTGGGACTTGCCTCTGAGAGTCTAGGGCGCATGAACGCCTTCAAACATGCGTCGGCGCGCGCCTTCGAGATGCGCCCGCATCGCGCTTTCGGCCGCCGTGGCGTCCTTGTCGGCAATCGCATCGATGATCGCCTGATGCTCATCCTGAACGATGCGCAGGCGCTCTTCCGAGGCGCGCAATGACAGGCCACGCGTCAGGTTCATGCCCTCCTTGATGCTCTGGTTGAGCGAGCGCAGCACGGTGGCGTAGTAGTGATTGCTGGCCGCTTCGGTGATCGCCAGATGGAACTCGAAGTCTTCATCCGAGGCGCGATCATGGTTGAGATTGGCCTGGTTGATGGCTTCGAAGCGCTGGCGAATGTGCTCCAGCTGCTCCGGGGTGCGCCGCAGTGCGGCAAGGCCCGCCGCACTGGCCTCGACATTGGTGCGAAACTCGAAGCAGCGCTGGATGTCGGCGATGCTGGAGATACGCGCGAATTCGAGCACGGCGCTGTCGGGTCGATTGATGACGAAGCTGCCGGAGCCCCGCCGCGAGACGACGAGATTGTCCTCGCGCAGCCGCGCCAGCGCATCACGCAGCACCGGGCGCGACACCTCATACAGTTCGCACAGGCGCGCCTCGGTAGGCAGCTTCTTGTTGACGGGGTAATCACCGCTGATGATGGCCGCCAGAATCTTCTCGTAGACCACCAGCGCCAGTGAATGCTTGGCTGCGTCACTCATCGTGTCATGTCGCCCTTTCTCATCACTCTTGGTCCACCTTCAGGCATGTCGGATGGTGTGCAATTCTACCGGAAACCCTGCCAGTTGAGGAAAGGCCGCGCGGCTGACGCCCGTTCAGGCATCCTGGGGCTGAGTCGCTTCCTCTGCCTGCGGTGCCTTGCGCCCTGCCTTCACGCCATTGACGATGATCATGCTCCACACCGCCACCGCGGCGATGGCCAGCACCATGGCGATGGGACGGTCCACGAAGGCGGTCAGGTCGCCATTGGACTTAAGAATCGAACGCATGAAGTTGCTCTCGACGATCGGCCCGAGAATCACCGCCAGAATCATCGGCCCGACCGGGAAGTCGTTCTCGGCCATGAAGAAGCCCATCAGGCCGATGCCGAGCATGATCCAGATATCGAACATGGCATTGTTGGCCGCGAAGGCACCGACGATGCAGAACATCAGGATCAGCGGGAACAGGATGCCGGTGGGGATCGACAGGATGTGTCGCGCCCCGCGGATCGCCATGAAGCCCAGCGGCAGCAGCAGCAGGTTGGCCAGCACGAAGACCATGAAGATGGCGTTCACCAGCGGTGCCTGGTCGGTGAAGACATCCGGCCCCGGGGTGATGCCCTTGGTCATCAGGACGCCGATGATGATCGCCGTCACCGTATCGCCCGGGATACCGAATACCAGCGCCGGAATGTAGGCACCGGAGAGCGACGCATTGTTGGCGGAACTGGCAGACACCAGGCCTTCGGGATGGCCCTTGCCGAACTTCTCCGGCGTTCGGGAGAACTTGCGGCTGACGGCATAGCTGATCCAGGAGGCGATATCGGCACCGGCGCCGGGCAGAGAACCGATCACGGTTCCCAGTGCCCCGCCGCGCAGCACGCCGCCCTTGTACTTCCACAGGGTCGAGCCAACGCCCTCGAAGGGACGCTTGATGACCGGCGGCACGATCGGCGCCGGGTTGCGCGTCTCGGGCATGCGGCGAATCAGCTCGGAGATCGCGAACAGGCCGATCAACACCGGCAGGATGGAGATACCGGCCAGCAGGTCGTAGTTGCCGAAAGTGAAACGCATCTGGCCGGAGACACTGTCCATGCCCACCATCGCGATGACCAGGCCCGCCAGCATCGAGATGCCGCCCTTGAGCGGATCACGCCCCGAGACGAGAATCGCGCAGGACAGCCCCAGCAGTGCCAGCCAGAAGTACTCATCGCTGGTGAACTGGATGGCGAACTCGGCGATGCGCGGTGCGAAGAAGGCCAGGATCAGCACCCCGATCACGCCGCCGATCATCGAGCAGGTCACGTTGAGACCCAGCGCCAGGCCCACCTTGCCCTGCTTGCCCATCGCATAGGCCTCCTCGGTATAGACCGCCGAGGCTGGCGTACCGGGGATTCGCAACAGCGCCCCGGGAATGTCCCCGGCCACGATCGCCATGGCCGTGGCGGACACGATGGCGGCGATGGCCGGCAGCGGGTCCATGAAGAAGGTGACCGGCACCAGCAGGGCCGTGGCCATGGTGGCGGTCAGGCCCGGAATCGCGCCCATGAACAGCCCGAACAGGGAGGCGGCCAGGATGATCAGCATCACTTCCCAGGTGAAGACCATCGTGGCGGCTTGCAGTAAGTCACTCATCAGTAGATCACCTTTTCCAGCAGTCCCAGCTCGAGCGGCACGTGCAGCAACTGGCCGAACACACCCCAGATCACCCCTGTCGCCGTCACCGCGATGCCGGCAGCGGGCATCCAGCGACGATGATGGAAGGTGTAGAGCAGCAAGGTGAGCAATACGAAGGACACCACGGGGAAGCCGACCACCGGGGTGAGATAGATGTAGGCGATGATGGAGGCACAGATGGCCACCAGCGTCAGAATGAAGGTGATCAGCGGCACGGGGTGCTGCCAGGCAAACCAGACTTCACGATTGCGCAGCCCACGGACGAGCAGGATGGCCCCGAACAGCATCAGCAGTGCGCCGATGACGGTGGGAAAGGTACCGGCCCCATATTCCTGGCGCGGCAGGTTCTTCAGGTCGAGGGAGGCATATATGACGGCAGCCCCGAAGGCTGCCGTCACCACACCCGTTACCTTGTCGTTGGTACGCATGTGCGGTTACTCATGAAGACTCAGGAGGAAACGTTCGAACACCAAGCGATGCGACGTGCTCAGTTGGCCAGCCCCAGCTTTTCGATGGTGGCAGCGTTCTTTTCATCCTGATCTTTCATGAAGGCACGGAACCCTTCGGCATCTTCCCACACGGTGCCGTAACCGCGGCTGGCCATGAAGTCCTGGAACTGCTCGGACTTCCAGACCTTCTCGGTGGCTTCAGACAGACGCGCGGTGACCTCTTCCGGCAGGCCCTCAGGGCCGACCAGACCACGCCAGGAACCCTGGCTCCACTCGGAGCCGGTCAGCTCCTTGGCAGACGGAACGTCCTCGAGGGAATCGACACGCTCATTGGCGAGTACCGCCAGCGCCTTGACGCGACCCGACTGGCGCATGGATTCGATTTCCGGCAGCGAGGAGAACACGATATCCACGCCACCGGCGGCCAGTTCCTGCAGGCCCGGCGCCGCGCCTTCGCTGGGTACCAGCGTCACGTCATTCGGGTTGATGCCCTGTTGATCCAAGAAGCCCGCGAAGGACAGATGGTAGGCCGCCCCCGGCGCAGAACCTGACACGGTATAGTCACTGGGGTTGGCCTTCAGCGCCGACAGCGCATCATCCAGCGTCTTCCATTCGGAATCGGCATTCACCGTGAAGGAGGCGTAGTCCAGATTGAGCAGCGCGATCGGCGTGAAATCCTCATAGGACAGCTGCGCGGTGCCGATATGCTGATAGGTGGCGATCTCTGCCGTGCCAAGCCCCAGGGTATAGCCGTCGGGACGCGCCATCTTCATGGCCATGTGCCCCACCACCCCGGAACCGCCGGTCTTGTTGACCACATTGACCGGCTGACCGAGCTCCTCCTGCAGGCCTGCCGCCAGCTGACGGCCGACCGCATCGGTACCGCCACCGGCAGACCAGGGGACGATCAGCGTGATGGGCTTGTAGGGATAGTCGGCAGCCATCACCGCGGAAGCGGACAGGGTCAGCACGGAGGCACAGAGGACTTGTGACAATTTACGCATGGCGAAGACTCTCTCGTTGTCTTGTTATGGAGGCGTTGCGTGGCTGTGTCGATTGTGGCGTTGCAGCGTGGGGCAGCCGCTTTGAGGGTTGGCGATGACTGCCCTGAATACGCAGATCAGTGTCAGCGGGATGCACGAATTTTACAAGTTATGACAACTTGAACTTTAGACCAATCCAAAAATGAACGGCAGGGAGGGAGCGGGGGTTGTAGGTCGTGACAGGCTGGCCGGATCAACCCCTAGGATAGCCGACCCCGGCCCCTGCGACCCTTATCCAATGGCCGCAACGTCTTGCGGCTCGTCGGCCGAGCAGCATCGCTTCAATTGCCACAAACCCTTGATTTATGGGATTTATCAGGGATTTTACGACAAATCAGTCTCTTGCCTGATAAGCACAGGCCCTCTTCCTTCAGCCCCAGTCAGCACCGCGCGAACCAGGTCTCAAGACAGCCTTCTCATGTCAGTCGAGAGGCGGGACTGCACTAAAGCACTATTCGCTAGTTGTCATTATTTGTTTGTCGATCCTGTTTGTCTGGGCTAAGGTGACTCGTGCCGAGAGGGAGCCGATGCTCGCCGCAGGCCCCTCCACCTTTCATTCGCCATGCCGCCTCCAAGAGCGTACGGCTTTCCACCGTCAGGAATCCCACATGTTCACCGATCTCAAGCAGAAGAAAGTTCTCATCACCGGCTCTACCAAGGGCATTGGTCTGGCTGCCGCTGTCGCCTTCGCCCGTGAGGGTGCCGTGGTCGGCATCAACAGCCGTCAGCAGGATGACGCCGCGCGTGACGCCATCGCCCAGCTGGAAGCCACCGGGGCACGCTTTGAATATTTCGCACGTGATCTGTCCACCAGCGAAGGCTGCGCCGCACTGGTGGAAGACTTCACCAAGGCCTTCGGCGGCATGGACGTGCTGGTCAACAACGCCGGTGGCCTGGGTGTGCGTGCGGGACTCGAGAGTCTGGACGATGCCGCCTTCGACCTGGTGATGGACCTGAACCTGCGCTCCGCGATCATGACCACCAAGTACGCCATGCCGCACCTGAAGGCCTCCGCCAAGGACTCCGGCACCACCGCCAGCGTCATCAGCACCGGCTCCATCGCGGGCCGCGAAGGCGGCGGTCTGGGCGCCTCCCTGTACGGCGGCACCAAGGCCATGCTGCACAACCTGCATCGCAACTGGGTGAAGGAATTCACCAAGGACAACGTGCGCTTCAACATCGTGTCGCCGGGCACCATCGATACCGTCTTCCATGCCGACAAGAGCGAAGAGCTGCGCACCAAGATCGCCGGCAGCATCGCCATGGGCCGTTTCGGCACCTCCGAAGAATGCGCGCCGACCTTCCTGTTCCTCGCCTCGCACGCCACCAGTGGCTATATCACCGGTCAGGTGATCGACATCAACGGCGGCCAGATGTGCCCGTAAGGCATGTCGCCTGTCACCTTCAGCGCGGTGGAATGACGTGAAGTGACGCGCAATCCCCAAGGCGGTGACGCCTCGACTGGCCTGGCCTGTCGAGGCGCCTGGCCCCCTGGCACTCCGCGCGTCCTACGCACAGCACCTACCACGCACCCCAGGCCCCACGCACCGTACGTCCCACGCACAGCACGCCCAACGAAAAGAGAGACGCCTCATGTCACCTTCCGATCAGACGACACTGCGCGGCCATCAGCTCATCGGCCAGCAGAGCCTGCTGGCTGACGGCAAGCCGGTTCATGCCATCAATCCTGCCAATGGCGAACGACTGGACCCCGCCTATCCGGCCGGTGGTGCCCGCGAGGTGGAGCTGGCCTGCCAACTGGCACATGACGCCTTCGACAGCTTCCGGGAGACGGACGCCGAGACCCGCGCCGGCTTCCTCGAGACCATCGCCGAGGAAATCGAGGCCATCGGCGAGCAGATCACTGAACGCGCCCTGCAGGAAACCGGCCTGCCACGCGCACGTCTGGAAGGCGAACGCGGCCGCACCTGCGGTCAGCTGCGCCTGTTCACCGGTGTCGTACGCGCCGGGGAATGGCAGGATGTGCGCATCGACCCAGCCATGCCGGAACGCAGCCCGATGCCACGTGCCGACCTGCGCCAGCGCCGCATCGGTCTCGGCCCTGTGGCGGTGTTCGGGGCCAGCAACTTCCCGCTGGCTTTCTCGGTGGCCGGTGGCGATACCGCCTCGGCCCTCGCGGCGGGCTGCCCGGTCATCGTCAAGGCGCATTCCGCTCACCCGGGCACGTCCGAGCTGGTCGGCGGCGCCATCCAGCGTGCCGTGAAGCGCTGCAACCTGCCGGAAGGCGTCTTCTCGCTGCTCTACGGCAGCGGCAACACCCTGGGCCAGGCACTGGTCAATGACCCGCGCATTCAGGCAGTCGGCTTCACCGGGTCGCGCAGTGGCGGTACGGCACTGCTCAAGACGGCTCAAGCCCGCCCGCAACCGATTCCGGTCTACGCCGAGATGAGCAGCATCAACCCGGTACTGCTGATGCCGGCCGCGCTGGAAGCTCGCGCTGAAGCGCTGGGACAGGCCTTCATCGCCTCGCTCAACATGGGAGCCGGCCAGTTCTGCACCAACCCGGGGCTGGTGCTGGCGCTCGAAGGCGAGGCGCTGGAGCGCTTTCTCAACACCGCCACCGACAATGTCGCGGCCAGTGCCTGCCAGACGATGCTGACGCCGGGCATTCATGACGCCTACCGCGGTGGCGTGGAGAAGCTTTCCGCCCTGCCTCAGGTACAGGAAGTGGCGCGCGGTGCGCTGGATGGCGACAACGCAAGCCCGTGTCAGACCGCGCTGTTCCGCACCACCGGCAGCGACTTCCTGAGTGAAGCCGCATTGCAGGAAGAAGTCTTCGGCGCCAGCTCGCTGGTCATCGCCTGTCGCGATCTGGAGGAGATGCGTGCGGTCTGCGAGCACCTGGAAGGCCAGCTGACCGCCACCCTGCATCTGGACGATGCCGATATCGATGCCGCGCGCAGCCTGATGCCGGTACTGGAGCGTCGCGCGGGTCGTATTCTCGCCAATGGCTGGCCGACCGGTGTCGAGGTCTGTCAGGCGATGGTTCACGGCGGCCCCTGGCCGGCCACCTCCGACAGCCGCACCACCTCGGTGGGCAGCGCGGCGATCGAACGCTTCCTGCGTCCGGTGTGTTACCAGGACCTGCCAGAAGCACTGCTGAGCCCGACCCTGCGTGACAGCGCCGACCTGCCACGCCTGGTGGACGGCAAGCGCCAGCACTGAGTCGCGCCAGCACTGAGTCTGTCGGCAACGGGTACGCGACAATCAGTACGCAACAAGTGACGCGCGACCAGCAAGACGGCGCAGCACTATCGGCGCAGCACTACCATGACGGCGCGGCTTCGCCAGCCGCGCCGTCATGCCTGACAAATACAAGGAATGTCTCCAAGACAAAGGACACGCCATGATGTCTGAGCAAGCCAGCGCGTCTTCGACGCCCACCTCTTCCCCTTCTTCCTCGCCACTGGAAATCCTCGCCTTTGGCGAAGCCATGGCCATGCTGGTCGCCGAGAGCGAGGGAGATCTTGCGCACGTCTCACATTACGAGCGCCGTATCGCCGGGGCCGACACCAACGTCGCCATCGGCCTCGCCCGCCTGGGCTTTCATGTCGGCTGGCTGAGCCGCGTGGGTGACGACAGTCTCGGGCACTATCTGCGCCAGACCCTGCAAGACAATGGCCTGGACTGCCGCCATCTGACCCGGGACAGCGAGGCACCCACCGGCCTGATGTTCAAGGCGCGCGCCAGCCAGGGCGAAGACCCGCATGTCGAATACTTCCGCCAGGGCAGCGCCGCCAGCCGCATGAATGCACGCGATGCCGATGGCATCGATTTCAGCGCCCTGCGCCACCTGCATGCCACTGGCATTCCGCCGGCCATCTCCCCCAGCTGCCGCGAGCTGTCCTTTCACCTCTTCGAGCAGGCCCGCGCCTCAGGCGCCAGCATCTCGTTCGACCCCAATCTGCGCCCCACCCTGTGGTCGAGCGAGCGTGAGATGCGCGACACCCTCAATCAGCTGGCAAGCCGCGCTGACTGGGTACTGCCGGGTCTGGCGGAAGGCGAACGTCTGACCGGCCACAAGACCCCCGAGGCCATCGCGGGCCACTACCTCGAACAAGGTGCCAAGGCCGTCATCATCAAGCTTGGCCCCGAGGGAAGCTATTACCGTGGGCTGATCGGCGGCCAGGAAGCCGCCTTCAGTGTCCCCGGCCAGCGCGTCGACCAGGTCGTCGATACCGTCGGTGCCGGCGATGCCTTTGCGGTGGGTGCCATCAGCGCCTTGCTCGATGGACTGTCACCTGAAGCTGCCATGCAGCGCGCCAACCTGCTGGGCAGTCGCGCGGTGCAGGTGCGCGGTGACATGGAGGGCCTGCCGGATCGCCAGACACTCACGGCGATCGAGAACGGAGAGGCCGCCAGTCTCGTGTCCTGAGCCGCGATCCGATCCTGTCTATCCGATCCTGTCGATCCGCGCCTGTCGAACGCTCATGAACTCAAGGAGACCTCCATGCACGCACAGCACTACTCGCCCCAGGGTGACAGCCAGATGGCCAGCGATGCGGCCAGCCCCCTGCCCCGCCGCAAGGTCATCGTGCTCAAGGCACTCGACGATGACCAGATGAGCACCCTGCGCGAGCATCATGATGTCGTGGTGTTGCCGGAGGGCCTGTCCGCACAGGCACGGGAAGACGCGCTGCGCGATGCCCTGCGAGATGCCCACGGCCTGATCAGCTCAGGTCATGTAATCACGCCATCGCTGCTGGACGCCGCCCCCGTCCTGCGCGTGATCTGCTCGGTCTCGGTGGGCTATGACAACTACCCGCTGGAGGCGATGAACGCGCGCGGCATCCTGTTGTGCAATACCCCGGATGTACTGACCGAGACCACGGCGGACACCGGCTTCCTGTTGATCATGGCCACGGCGCGGCGCGCGGTGGAGCTGGCCTGCAAGGTTCGCGATGGCCAATGGACAGCGAGCCTCACACCGTCCCACTTCGGCACGGATGTGCACGGCAAGACGCTGGGCATGATCGGCATGGGACGCATCGGCGCGGCGATCGCACGGCGCGGCGCGCTCGGCTTCAACATGCGCATCCAGTACTCGAACGCCTCCCCCAAGCCTGAGCTGGAAAGCGAGCTTGGCGCGACCCGTGTCGAACTGGACTCACTGCTCAAGACCAGCGACTTCGTGTGCGTCACCGTCCCGCTCAGCGAGCAGACCGAACGCCTGATCGGCAAGCGCGAACTGGAGTTGATGCCCGCCAGCGCCTTTCTGATCAACATCGCCCGCGGGCGCGTCATCGATGAAGGTGCCTTGATCGAGTGTCTCGAGCGCGGCGGCATTCGTGGGGCGGGGCTGGATGTCTTCGAGCGGGAACCGCTGCCGGCAAGCTCGCCGCTGACGCGCCTGCCTCAGGTCGTGGCTCTGCCGCATATCGGCTCGGCGACCCATGAGACCCGGCGCGCCATGGCGCAGCGTGCGCTGGACAACCTGCTGCTGGCGCTGGCAGGCGAATCCCCCTTGAGCGCGGTCAATGAAGCCCACTGGACGCGCCGCTAGCACGGGCCCACCTGCCAGACCAAAGTGCTGAAGGGATAGCCGAGGGATTGCTCTATGCTGACGACAAGGAATTGGAACAATCCAAAACGCCAGCGCCCCAGCCCAGGCTTGGGATGACAACAAGAAAATGCCCAGGAACGACGCCATGAAAGCGCCCATCACGCCACCCCCTGCTCGGGAAGATGCCGACCCGTCATCGCAGGCCTCATCATCACAGGGCCCGTCGACTCAGGGCACCTCGAGCAGCATCACGCTCCAGGATATCGCGGCCCACGCCAAGGTCTCGCGCAGCACGGTCTCACTGGTGTTGCGCGAAAGCCCGCTGGTGGCGAAGCGCACCCGCGAGAAGGTCCAGGCCTCCATCAAGGCGCTGGGCTATGTCTACAACCGGGGCGCCGCCGCCATGCGTGGCAGCCGCACCGCCACCTTGGGCGTGGTGGTCTATGACATCGCCAACCCCTTCTTCGGCTCCATGGTCGCGGGTATCGATGCCGCCCTGCACCAGGAAGGCTATGTGTCATTTCTCGCCAACAGCGAGGATTCCCCCGAGCGTCAGCAGCGCTTCATCGAGCGCATGCGTGAACATCGCGTCGATGGCCTGCTACTGTGCCCCGCCGAACACACAGACCCCAACCTGATCCATCAACTGGCCGACTGGGGCATGCCCTGCATCCAGGTGATGCGCTATCTGGACGCGCCGCCCTTCGATTACGCCGGCACCGATTTCCGGCGCGTGGCCGAGATGGCCGTCAATCATCTCGTCAGCCTGGGCCATCAGCGCATCGCCTTCATCGGCGGCGCGGATCACTCGGTCAGCCATGACCGCTGGCTAGGCTATCAGGCCGCGCTGGACCGCCACGGTCTCGCCTATCGCCGCCTGGTACGCGGCAACGGCGTGACCCGACGCGTCGGCCATGAATTGATCAAGAGCCTGATGCAGGAAAGCCCGCGCCCGACGGCGGTGGTCTGCCATAACGACCTGGTGGCCTTCGGCGCCATGCTGGGCCTGCGCCAGATGGGGCTCGAGCCCGGCCGCGACTGCGCCGTGATCGGCACCGATGACGTCGAGGAAGCCGAACTGGGCGACCCGCCCCTGACCAGTATCGCCACGCACCCCTACGCCATCGGGGAGCAGGCGGCGCGCCTGGCCTTGCGCCGGATCGCCAATCCCGGCGGTGAGCGAGAGAGCGTCATCATGCCGCCGGAACTCAAGATACGCCGCTCCTGCGGGAGTCCTGACGACGCCAGCGTCGCGACGCCCCCGCAGCACTGATACCAAGCTTCAGCTGAACGGCACGTCATGCCTGGAGAGCATCGACAAGCCGCGCAGCCCCCGAGCATGGACCGGCAGTCTGGAGACTGTCGGTCTGGCAAGCGCAATACGGCAAGACCAGAAGATGCAAGGCACAACAACAAACAACGCCAAGGAAAACGCCATCATGCTGAATTGGATCAATCCAACCAATACCTCTCTCTCTATTTCCAACTATATTCCCACCTCTCCCTCCCAGCGCTCACGCCTGGGCTCCAGGCTGAGCAAGGGGCTAGGCAAGAGCCTGGCCGTCGCGGCCACCACCGGCACCCTGCTGGGCGCCACGCTCGGTGTCTCGGCCAGCGCCCAGGCGATGGAGCTGCGCTTCGGCCACGCCGGCACCGAAGATACCGCCTATCAACTCGGCGCCGAGCGCCTGCGCGACCTGCTCGCCGAGAAGACCGATGGCGACATCACCATGACCATCATGGGCAACTCGGTCTTGGGCCATGAGACCGAGATGTTCGAACAACAGATGGCCGGCGCGCTGGACATGTCCATCGTCAGCCCGGGCCTGATCACCGACTTCTCGCCCACCGCCAACGTCTTCACGATTCCCTTCCTGTATCGCGATGTCGATCACTGGCAGAGGGTGCTGGATGGCGATGTCGGCCAGGAGATCGCCCAGAAGATCAGTGACGAGACTGATGTGAAGGTGCTGGCCTACTTCGGGGGCGGCAAGCGACATATCGTCAGCTCGCGCGAGGTCACCTCACTCGATGACCTTGAGGGCCTCAAGCTGCGTACCAACCCGACCAAGCCGCTGATCGTCGCCTGGCAGGCACTCGGGGTCGAACCGAGCGTGGTGGCCTGGAAGGAGATCTACACCGCCATCCAGCTGGGCGCGATCCACGGCCTGCTCAACGAGCCGGAATGGACCCTGCGCATGCGCTTCCACGAAGTCGCGCCCAACATCGCGCTGTCCGAGCACGACATCACCGTGCGCCTGCTGACCATGTCCAAGATGTCCTGGGACAACCTGGATGAGCAGCAGCAGAAGACCCTGATGGAGTCGGCCCATGACGCGGCGGCCTATGCCCGCAAGGTGCAGCTTGAGCAGGACGCGGACGCCCTCGCCGAGCTCGAGAAGCAGGGCGCCAAGCTGCATGAGATCGACCGTGAGCGCATGCAGGAAATCGTGGCCGAACCGCTCAAGGAAGTGATCGCCGAGATGGGACTCAAGGAAATCTACGACAAGGTGCGTGCGGTCAAGTAAGCCACGCCTGGGGGGCAGCCCTGCAGCGTCTGGCTGCCCCGCCTTCAGGTTGGCTTGAATGATCTCGCCGCCTTGCGTCGAGCTCCTCCCCCCCCTCGCACTCTTCTTGAGGACAGTGCCATGCATCCTGTGCTCTCAGGGCTTTCGCGCCTGAACCGGACGCTCGAACGTCTGCTCTATCTCGTCTTGCTGGCGCTGCTGGCAAGCTTCATCGTCTTCATCATCTATCAGATCGCCAGTCGCAATCTGGCCTTCCTTCCGCGTCTGTTCTGGACCGAGGAATTCAGCCGCTTCGCCTTCCAGTGGATGGTGATGCTGGGCACCGCGGTCGGGGTGCTGCACGCCGATCACTTCGTGCTGGAAGCCTTTGCGCGTGGCAGCCGTGCCGATCTCGTCACGCGCTGGATCCGTGATCTCGCCTGCCTGTTGCTGGGGGTACTGTTCATCGTGCACGGCAAGGACTTCGCCCTTTCCGGTCTGCGCCGCAGTGCCATGGCCTCGGGACTGTCGATGATCTACGTCTACTCGGTATTCACCGTCAGCGGCGTCTTCATCGTATTGTTCAGCCTGCAACGGCTGCTGCATGCCTGGCTGCACGGCATGCAGGCCATGGAGAAGGCGCTCAATACGCCCAATGAGGCGGAAGCGCTGGCAATACCCGAGGAGACGGCAGCGGTTCTGTCTCCCGCCATCGCCAGCCATGCGCATGGCGCGACTGATCGGAGGCCCCTGTCATGATGCCAATGGACTGGCTCTACCTGATGCCCTGGCTGCTGTTCGGCGTGCTGGGCGTGTTGATCGTGATCGGCATCCCCATCGCCATGGCGCTGGTGCTGACGGCGACGACGCTGATTCTGCTCGACCCGCGCCTGACCTACTGGATCATGTTCCAGCGCATGTACAACGGCATGGATTCCTTCGTGCTGCTGGCTGTACCGCTGTTCCTGCTGGCCGGCAACCTGATGAATGCCGCCAGAATCACCGACCGGCTGATCACGCTGTGCATGCGTCTGGTCGGCCACTTCCGTGGCGCGCTGGCTCACGTCAATGTACTGGTCAGCATGCTGTTTGCCGGGGTGTCCGGCTCCTCCACCGCCGACAGTGCCGGCGTGGGCACGGTGCTGATTCCGGCCATGAAACGCGAAGGCTATCCAGTCAGCTTCGCCGTCGCGGTCACCGCGGCCTCCTCCGTGATGGGCACCATCATCCCGCCGTCGATCAACATGATCGTGTGGGGCGCGCTGACCAATACCTCGATCGCCGGCCTGTTTCTGGGCGGTATCCTGCCCGGCGTGATGATCGGCGTGGCCCAGCTGCTGCTCAATACCCGCTATGTCCGCCGCTATGATGTGCCGGTGCGCAAGCGCGCCACCCTCAAGGAGCTGGCCAGCTCCGGCAAGGATGGCCTGCTGGCCGCCGGGATTCCGATCGTCATCATCGGTGGCATCACCCTGGGCATCGTGACCCCCACCGAGGCCGCGGTGATCGCGGTGGTCTATGCGCTGGCGCTGGGCTTCGTGGTCTATCGCGAGCTGGATCTCACCAAGTTACTCAATGCTTCTACCGATACCGTCAGACTGTGCTCGCTGTCGCTGTTCAGCCTGGTGGGCGCGGCCATCTTAGGCTATCTGATCAGCTTCTATCAGATTCCGCCCAAGCTGATGGCGGGCGTCAGCATCACCGACCCGACGGTGCTGTTGATCGTGATGACCATCGTGCTGCTGGTGATCGGCACCTTCATGGATGCCCTGCCCGCGATGGCGATCATGGCGCCCATCTTCTATCCGTTGGCGATGTCAGCAGGCGTGCACCCCGTGCAATTCGGTGTCATCGGCGTGATGGCGCTGGGGCTGGGCCTGATCACGCCGCCCTACGGCCTGTGCCTGATGATTTCCGCCAAGATAGGCGGCATTCCTCTGCTCAAGGCCATGGCGACCACCATGCTGTATCTGGGCGTGATGCTGGCCGTGATCCTGCTGATGATCCTGTTCCCGGAATTCGTGCTGACCATTCCGCGCCTGATCGCCCCGGACTTCGTCTGACCCGGCGCATTATCCGGACATTCCGAAAACTGTTTAAGGAATGTCCGGAACTGCCAATTTCTCGTCCTCGCACAGCTCCCTGCCTCCCTCTTACGGCCTATTTCTGGCCGCCTCACCCCGGCGGGCCGGGCCGAACCAGCGGCACGAACCCGCGCCAAAAACGCGCCAACGTCGTGATCTGTCGAGAAATCCTCCGCAACTCAGGGCGAGCGCCACGCCAGATGTCTTGGCATCGTCTTGAGCCTTTGCTCCGATAACACGCCCAAGATGAACGGCCGATTATCATGTTTTGATTGAAAGTCTTTACGCCATCTGCCGCTATATCCCGCCGCCTACCCGCTCCAAGATTCACTGCGTCGATTGCCAGCGCATCGGCATTGTCCCCCTTCTTCCCATGACCAGACAGGCAGCCACCATGAAACGTCCCTTCTCCCTTGCTCTTCTCGGCCTCTCGGTCGCCTTCGCCAGCATGACCGCCCACGCCGATGACCACTCCACGCTCACGCCGTCCAGTGAAGTCGTCCAGCAGTCCGACATCGACTGGGGCTACCTGAACCCGCTGCGCGGTGACCAGAGCCCGGCGGCCGGCGACCTGTGGGGCGACCGCACCAAGGATGGCGCTTCGGGCTTTTTGGTGAAGTTCAACGAAGGCTTCTCCTCACCGCCCCACATCCACAACATCACCTACCGTGGCGTAGTCATCCAGGGCGAGGTCCACAACGATGACAAGAACGCCGATGAGCAGTGGCTGCCCGCAGGCTCGTTCTGGATCCAGCCGGCAGGGGAATCGCACATCACCGCGGCCAGAGACAAGGTCAACATGGCCTACATCGAGATCAATGAAGGGCCCTACCTGGTACAGCCGGAATCCGAGGCCTTCCACAACGATGAAGAGCCGCTGAATGTCGCCGAGAACAACATGGTATGGCTGGATGCCAATGACATCCGCTGGATCAACCTGCCGGGCAGCGACGACGCCGAGCAAGGCCCGAAGACCGCCTTCCTGTGGGGCAACCCGGACGTCGGCCAGCTGAGCGGCCGCCTGGTGAAACTGCCGGCCGATTTCTCCGGTGAGATCAAAAGCCACGCCGACGAATTCCGCGCCGTGGTCATCAAGGGCGACCTGACCCACGAGACTGAAGGCAAGGACGACAGCCAGAGCCTGGCGACCGGCAGCTACTTCGGCTCTCAGGGCGAGATCACCCATGACATCACCACCAGCGCCGACAGCGAGACCCTGCTCTACGTACGCACCAATGGTGATTTCGACATCATCGAAGACTGAAACCTGCGGTCGTCTGAACTCTTGGTTCTGAGCTCTTGGCTCTGAGCTCTTGGTTCTGAGCTCTTGGCTCTGAGCTCTGAGACCAGAAGCAACAGACATCGCGACCTGCAGCAAACACGAACGGCCACCCCGGTCTCAAGACCGCGGGTGGCCGTTCGTGTTTGGGTTTGTGTCTGGATTGCGTACCCGCCGTCAGGCCAGTCTTTGGATCGCCATTTCGAGGCCACGGATTTCCGCCAGCCCCTTCATGCGCCCATACAGTGGATACCCCGGGCGGGTCTCGCGCCTGGCATCATCCAGAATGTGGTGGCCGTGATCCGGGCGCATCGGCAAGGGCGCGCCGCCCGATACCAGGCGACGACGCTCCTCCGCGACCAGCACGCTGATGATGTCCACCATGTCCAGGTCGCCCTCGAGATGTTCAGCCTCATGGAAGGAGCGCTTGTCCTCGCTGTCACGCCCGGTGGCCCGCAGATGGGCAAAGTGGATATGTGGGGCGAAGCGCCGCGCCATGATGCACAGGTCGATCTCCGGATTGGCCCCGTAGGAGCCGGTACAGAACGTCAGGCCATTGGCGGGGCTGGGCACGACGCCCAGCAGCCAATCGGCGTCCACCATGCTCGAGACCACGCGCGGCAGGCCAAACATCGGCCGCGGCGGATCATCAGGGTGAATGGCCAGTCGAATGCCGACCTCTTCCGCCACCGGCACGATGGCCTTGAGGAAGGTGGCCAGATGCTGGCGCAGTCGCGCGGCATCGATACCGTCATAGGCCGCAAGCGCCGCTCGGAACTGGGCCAGCGTGTAGCCTTCTTCCGCCCCCGGCAGCCCCGCGATGATGGTGCGGATCAACGTCTCACGCCCGGCATCATCGAGCGACGCCAGATGCCTGAGCGCGGCCTGCTGCTCTGCGCTGCTGTACTCGTGCTCGGCGCCGGGGCGCTCCAGCAGATAGAGATCAAAGGCTGCGAAGGCATCCTGATCAAAGCGCAACGCCGTGCCGCCCTCCGGCAGCTGCCAGGCGAGGTCGGTGCGCGTCCAGTCCAGCACCGGCATGAAGTTGTAGCACACGGTGCCGATCCCGCATTCCGCCAGGTGGCGCAGCGACTGCTGATAGTTGGCGATATGGCGATCACTGCCGGGCGCGGCCTGCTTGATGCTCTCATGCACCGGAATGCTCTCGACCACCGACCACCTGAGCCCGGCCGCCTCGATCTGCGCCTTGCGCTCACGAATGGCCTCCAGCGGCCAGACCTCGCCGTTGGGAATCTCATGCAGCGCCGTCACGATACCTGTCGCGCCGGTCTGGCGAATTTCCTCGAGCGTGATGGGGTCCGCGGGACCGAACCAGCGCCATGTCGCTTCCATGTCATCTCCTTGACGGTCAAAGGGGGGCAAATGCCACCTGCCGACAAAATATGACAACTTGTGTCAGGTGCTGCCATGCGACCTATGTCGCTGCCGGCGAGCGGCTCTCCCGACGCACACCCCTCTGAAGATGGACTCAACGCTAGATCGCGCCTCGAGATGCCAGGCCGATCAGATACCCATCGCGCTCACACCTCACAAAAAACCCCTTACAATCAGTATATTGCTATCATCATTCAATAGCTCACCATCATTCCTCCTTGCGCAATCGCTGCCACACCCCCTTCGTGACATGCCTGTTGGCAGCCACCAAGACGCGCTTTTCGGGTCACGACACTAGACTTATTGCTCATCAAAAGTTGTCAATATTTGTTTGATCAGTCACCCCTTCCCCCCTATAGTGAGTCTCGAAAGCACATCAGACGCACGTGTCGACTGATCACTTGGGCCAGGCACGTTGCCGAGAGCCGAGACTCCTTACCTATACTGACGACGGACGCCATATGACTGCCATTACCTCCACAGAGCATTCCAGCTACGCCGAGCTCTCCTCCGTGACCCGCGAGCGTTTGATGCGCGCCTCCACCGCCTCCCTGCACACCCTGCTGTTCAAGCGCGGCCTGCGGAACACCTTCATCCAGAACGTGGTGCAGATGAACAACAGGGCCACCCAGATGGTGGGCCAGGCCTTCACGCTGCGTTACATCCCGGCGCGGGAAGACATCGATACCGTCGCCGCCTTCCGCGACCCCAAGCACCCGCAGCGCCTGGCGGTGGAAACCGTCCCGGCAGGTCACGTGATGGTGTCTGACTGCCGCCAGGACGCCTCGGCCGCCAGCGCCGGCAGCATTCTGCTGACACGTCTGGAGTATCGTCAGTGCGCGGGCTTCGTCTCCGATGCCGGCATTCGTGATTCAGGCGCCGCCGCCGAGATGAACCTGCCGATCTTCTGCGCCAAGCCGAGCGCACCGACCAACCTGACCAAGCATCACGCGGTAGAACTGCAGGTGCCGATCGGTTGCGGTGGCGTGCCGGTCTTCCCGGGCGATGTGCTGGTCGGCGATGCCGATGGTGTCATGGTCGTGCCGCTGGAACTGGCCGACGAGATCGCCGAGGAAGCCAGCCAGATGGAAGATTTCGAGGATTACGTGCTGGAAAAGGTACGCAACGGCACGCCGGTGATCGGTCTGTATCCGCCGACCGACGAAGCACGCGCAGAATTCGAACGCTATATGGCCGCCAAGCAGTAATCGGCTCGCCAGCCGCCGTCTTGTCCACGGCGGCCACGGACGACAGGCCACGCCGACCTGTCGTCCGCCATCCCACCTGCCTCAATGCGCCTCGAGTGACCACAACCATAACAACACTGGAGTCATGCCATGACCCATCTGAATAGCCGTCTCAATAGCCATCTGAATAGCCTTCTCAACAGCCATCAGGCCAACGTGAACGCCAACCCTCACGCCAGCTCTGATGCCAGTCAGCAATCCCGCGCAGACCGCAAGCGCCGCAGTCGTCCGCTGCTGGCCTTGCTCGCCCCGCTGGCCCTGTCCGGCATGGTGGCGGCCTCGCCCTTCGTCAGCACCGGCGTGCAGGCCGACTATCCCGTGCGAGACATTCGCCTGATCGTGCCATGGCCGGCCGGCGGTGGTGCCGACGCTATCAGTCGCAAGATCAGCAACCTCGCCGAGCAGGACCTGCCGAAATCGATCTACGTCGAGAATATCGGCGGCGCCATCACCGCCACCGGCCTGATGCAGCTCAGCAAGGCGCGTCCGGACGGCCATACCGTCGGCGTGATGACCTATGACAGCATCATCACCCTGCCACGCGGCAATCTGGTGCCCGGCTATTCGCTGGACCGGATGATCCCCTTCGCCCGCATTACCAAGGAAGCGGATGCCATCGTGGTCTCCAGGCAGTCCGGTTACGAGAATTATGAGCAACTGATCGAGGCCGCACGCGCAAACCCCGGCACCGTGAGGATCGGTGTCGCTCCTAAAGGCTCGGGCCCCTATCTGGCGGTGCGCCGCCTGGAAGCGGCAGCGGGCGTAGAGTTCAATGTCATCAGCTATCCTGGCTCTTCCACCGCCGAAGCCGAGGCCCTGCTCTCCGGTGAGATCGACGGCGCCATCTCGAGCCTGGGAGACTTCTCCGGCATTCTGGATTCCGGCGACGCCCACGGCCTCGTCGAGTTCTCCTCCGAGCAGAATCCGGCCTACCCGGAAGTGCCGCCGATGAGCGAACTGGGCGGCAATCTCGAGACCGGCAGCTTCATCGTGCTGGCCGTGCCCAAGGGCACCCCGGAGGAAGTGGTCAGCACCCTGGAAAGCGCCTACCACAGCGCCTACGAGACACCAGAATTCCAGAAGTGGATCACGGGAGTCGGCGTCACGCCCAGCTGGCTGGGGGCCGATGAGGTCAACGCCTGGATCGAGGACTACCAACAGAAGACCTTCACTGCCATGGATGAACTCGGCCTGTAGACGCGCTGGCACGCGGTACCTCTGAGTGCCGCTGCAATCCCACGTCTCCCCGTCCTCCTTCACTTCCATCGTCAAGCGGCGCCCAGCCACGGGCGCCGCCAGGGAATTCTGTCATGTCTCCTTCCGCCTCTCCTCCCGCCCGGCGTCATTGGCTGCTCAGCGGGGCGACACCGCTGACGCTGGCCATGACCGCCATCAGCGCCCTCTATCTGATCAGTGCCTTCCAGATGGCGCCGCCATTGGACAATGGCCGCCTGACGGCCTCCTTCTTCCCCGCCCTGATCGGCAGCATCGCGCTCGTGCTCTGCGTGGCGCAGCTGGTGAGCCAACACCGGGCGAGCCGCGACTCCCGCAGTAGCGAGTCCGCCAGCGCTGAGTCCACCAGCACCGAGACCGCCAACAATGACGCCTGCAGCGCGGACAGCGACGCAAGCTCGCCTCTCTTCTCGCCGGCGCTGCGCCTGATGCTGGTGACCGCGCTCTATATCCTGGCGTTCTCGCATCTGGGTTACCTGCTCTCGTCAGCGCTGTATGTCTTCGCCGTGATGCTGCTGTTCGTGGGGCGCGACAAGTGGGTCAGCAAGGCAGTGATCGCCTGCGCCATTTCCGCGCTGGGCTATGGCCTCTTCGAGCAACTGTTCAACGTCCATCTCCCTGCGCTGGATCTGTCAGCGCTCGGCCTGGACAACGGGAGCTGACCCATGGAATTCATCGCCCAGGTATTCTCGAGCTTCGCCCTGCTGCTCGACCCCGTGATCCTGTTCTACGTGGTCGCCGGCTTCGTGATCGGCACCATCTTCTCGGCCATTCCGGGTCTGACCGCGACGCTGGCACTCGCCCTGCTGCTGCCGCTGACCTACAGCCTCGATGTCACCACCGCCCTGATGGCGTGTGCCAGCATCTACATGGCCGGCATGTGTGGCGGCAGCATCACGGCCACCACCATCAATATTCCCGGCGCGCCGTCCTCGATGATGACAGCGCTGGAAGGCTACCCCATGCAGCAGCGTGGCGAAGGCGCGCTGGCGCTGGGCCATGCCTCCTTCGGCTCGATGATCGGCGGCAGCCTCGGCGCGCTGCTGTTGATCGTGCTGGCCCCCTTCATCGCCGAGGCCTCACTGCTGGTCAAGACGACGGGCAAGTGTGCGCTGATCGCCTTCGCGCTGATCGTGATCGTGGTCGCCCAACGCGGCAACATCCGCAAGGCCGGCATCACTGCCTGCCTGGGCCTGATGCTCGCGACCGTCGGGCTGGACGCCATGCAGCCGCTGGCCCGCTTCACCTTCGGCATCAGTGAGCTGACCGCCGGGATCGACCTGATGCCGGTCATCATCGGCACCTTCGCCATCAGCGAGCTGTTGATCCAGGTCGGCAACCGCAAGAAGGACGCCGCCATCCGCCAGCAACTCAAGGCCAGCAAGCAGCTCAAGCGGCGTGATTTCATTCCGCCGCTGAGCGCCATTCGCGAGATCGGCATCGGCTGCTATCTGAAGTCGACGCTGATCGGCTACATGGTCGGCACCCTGCCCGGCGCAGGCGGTTCGATGGGTGGTTTTCTCGCCTACGTGGAAACCGTGCGCACCTCGAAGAAGCCGGAGAGCTTCGGCAAGGGCAATCCCCAAGGCATCGCCGCCGCCGAGAGCGCCAACAATGCCGTGTGCGGTGGTGCCCTGGTGCCGATGCTGACCTTCGGGATTCCGGGTGACCCGGTGACGGCCATCGTGCTGGGGGTGCTGGTGATCAACGGCATCCAGCCGGGGCCGCAGCTGATGGCCTCACAATCCGGCCTGATCGCACCGATGCTGGCCTCGCTGCTGTTCAGCGCGCTGATCCTGATTCCTCTCACGCTCTACCTGATGGGCCCCTACTTCCTGCGCATCGTCACGATCCGCAAGGACGTGCTCTATGGCGCCATCGCACTGCTGGCCGTGGTCGGCAGCTTCGTGGCCACCTACTCCGTGTTCCAGATGATGATGACGCTGGTGCTGGGCATCGTCGCCTACCTGATGCGCAAACATGATTATCCGGTGATCACGCTGCTGCTCGGCTTCATCCTCGGCCCGAACCTGGAGGAATTCCTGCGTCGCGCGCTGACGCTCTCCAACGGCAACCCTATGACCTTCATCACCACGCCGGACAGCCTGTTCTTCGTCGTGCTGACGGTGGTCTTCGTCTACTTCCTCGGCATTCGCAAACCGGTGCAGTTGAAGCAGGTGGCCCCCGAGAAGGCAGGTTCGACGGGCTGAGCCTTTTACCAGCTTCCGGGAACGAGCCTATCCACACGCCCCATGCCTGAACGAAAAATGCCCGCTACCGAAAGGTAGCGGGCATTTTCATGTTCTCTCGTCGCGCGGACCAACCGATCACCACTACTGCCAACACATCACGCCCACACATCACACTTCCAGGCCGGCGCGCGACGATCAGGCGGGTGCAGAGCAGGCGTTGCGGGTAGCTGGGGCATTGCAGACAGGCGCCGGGCGAATGGAGGCGGGGTCTGCCAGCGCGGCCACCACGGATCTGACCTGCTGATAGCCGGTGCGCATCAGGAAAGTCGGCGCTCTGCCGTAACTCTTGATGCCGAGGATGAACAAGCCTGGCTCGGCATGCAGCAGTTCGGCCGCGCCGTGTTCCGGCACCGACCCACAGCTGTGCTGGTTGGGGTCGATCAGCGGCGCAAGCTTGATAGGGCTCTGCGTCGCGGGGTCCAGCGAGACACGCAATTCAGACAGCAGCCCCAGAGACGGGCGGAAGCCGGTGGCCGCGATGATGCGATCCACCGCTGGCAGCCGGTGTTCGCCACTCTGTACTACCCAGCGCCCCGCTTGGTGTTCGATCGCCTCGACGGCAAGCTCGGTCACTACCTCGATCCGGCCTTCCTCAAGCAGTGCCTTGATACGCAGTTCGAGCGCCTTGCGTTCCTCCAGCTCATCATTGGGCGCCGGGCGGATGACCTCCTCGATATTGGCGGAGCGAACACCCCAGACGATTCGCATCCCCTCTTCACGGTCTGCCAGCGCGATTAGGTCCTGCAACACATTCAGCGCCGAGTGGCCGCTGCCGATCACGAGTACCGACTTGCCGGCATACTCAGCCGCTTGTGTGCCGCGGATGTCCGGCACGCCATAGGCAATGACTTCGGCCGCCACTTGCTCACCAATGGCGGGAATGCCGTGCGCCCCGATCCAGTTGGGGGTCTGGTAGGTGCCGGTGGCATCGATCACCGCGCGGGCCAGCACATCGCGCGGGCCATCAGGGCCCTCGACGCGCAGCACGAAGGGCGCCTCATCGCGACCGCCACTGCGCAGCACATCATGCTGTTGTCGACTGACATGGGTGACGCGGCTATCGACATGCAGGCGCGAGCTGATCGACGGGTGCGCGGCGAGCGGTGCGACATAGCGGTCGAGAAACTCGGCCCCGGTGGGATAGGCAGCGGCGTCCGGGGCCTGCCAACCCTGTTCCTGCAGCAACTCGGCCGCTAAAGCGTCGATATTCCATGACCAGGGCGAGAACATGCGTACATGTCCCCAGCTGGCCAGGTTGGCGCCTGCGTGTGCGCCCGACTCGAAGAGAATCGGCTCCAACCCTGCCTCCAGCAGATTGATAGCAGCGCTCAGCCCTATCGGCCCGGCGCCGATGATGGCCACCGGCAGGCTTTTGATATCACGACTCATGGCAGTCTCTCGCAGCAATATGTTGTCAGTGACAACAAACCTAGTATCCCTCCACGCTAATGTCTACTGCCAGGCGCTCAATCAGTCACCCAGGCGCTGCCGCGCGGCAAGGGTCAGCTTGTTGAGCAGTGTCACTGCGCCCTCCACGACCTCCGGCGACAGGCCCTCGATCATCGAGGCCTCTTCCGCGACCAGCTCGGTGTGAATCTGCTGGTACAGCGCCCTGCCCTCCGGGGTCAGCGAAAGCTCAACAGCACGCCGGTCGTTGGGGTCCTCGATCTTGCGCACATAGTGCTTGCGGATCAGTGAGTCGGCGACCCGGCTTGTCGTGCTCTTGTCGAGGTACATCTCGTCCGCCAGCGCCTGCAGTCTCAGCGGTCCGCGCTTGACCAGCGTTTCCAGTGCATAGCATTGAGCGACGGAGACGTTGTGGTGGCAGATGCTTTCCCTGTCGCGAAACTGATGGACACGAATGAGCTGATTGACGGCTTCGTACAGTGCTTCTGCTTGATCCACTCTGGTGCCTCACGTGACGGTGGTCAAAAAAGGGGGCGTGGCTTGCCACGATAACCGAGCACGATACAGAGCGCACCGATATCCGGCAGCCCTTATCCAGCAACCCTTATTCAGCAACCCTTATCTCCAGCAACCCTATCGGCTTGCACGTGACAATGCCTTGCACGGGCAACTCAATCGCGGTCTTTCTCCCCGATACGACGCCAGCAGACCCTTCAGGCAAGAATTGTGCAAGAATCTTGCAATTCATTATTGAGAACGATTAGCATTGCCAGACGCAACATATAACTATTCAGAGCAAGGGATCTCACGTGCACCTCCGCCTCCATCCGCTTACCGCAGCCGTCCTCTCCGCCAGTGCGTTGACCCTGAGCCTCTCGGGCCACGCCTCGGCTGACGACATGTCCACCCTCGTCATCAGCGAAGACCGTCTCGAACAGAATGTCGTGATCAGCGCTGAAGAGATCGATCAGCGTCAGGCACGCGACCTGGAAGACCTGTTCCGCGCCGAACCGGGCGTCAGTGTCGGCGGTGGCATCGCCATCGGCCAGAAGGTCTATGTACGCGGCCTGGAAGACACCAACCTGAACGTCACCATCGATGGCGCGCGTCAGGGCGGCTACCTCTTCCACCATACCGGTCGATTGACCATTGACCCGGCACTGCTCAAGCAGGCGGAAGTCGATAAAGGCCCCGCGACCGCCGATGACGGCCCGGGCGCGCTTGGCGGCAGCCTCCGCTTCGAGACCAAGGATGCGCAGGACCTGCTCAAGCCCGGCCAGGACCTGGGCGCGCGCGTCTCAGTCGGCACCGAAAGTGCGGCGGACGCCACCTCCGGTACCACGGCGTTCTATGGTCGTCTGGGGGAGAATCTCGGTCTGATGGGATATGTCAGCGGCCGCAACAGCGATGACTATGAAGTTGGCGGTGGCGGTGAGCAGGAACAGACCGCAGGTCAGCAGCGCGGCTACCTGCTCAAGGTGTCACTGCTGGACGTCAATGATCAGGACCTGCGCATCAGCGCCGAGCGCACCACCGATCACGGCACCTATTTCACGCGTCCGCATATGCCGAGCTTCAGCAGTCAGCAGCCGACCTATCAGGAAATGGAGCGCGAGACCTTCACCGTCAATCATGCCTGGCACCCGGGCAATGACCTGATCGACACCAGAACCACCCTCTATCACACCACCCAGGAACTGGATCGTGTCGAGGCCGGCAGCACCAGCCGTTCCCGCGAATTCGGCGCGGATGTCCGCAACACCTTGCGCCTCAAGACGGGTGACGTGGCACATGCGCTGACCACTGGCGTGGACTTCTATGATCAGGACACTCGTCGCTCCGATGACTCAGGCAGCGCCGGCCCCAACAACGAAGACACCTCACGCAACCTGGGAGTCTACGCCCAGAACCGCATGACGCTGGGCCCGTGGGCCCTGTCCGTTGGCGCGCGTTTGGATGATTACGACAGTGATTACGGCGAGGCGGGCAGCGTCAGTGGCAGCGAGGTCTCCCCCAACGCGATTCTGAGTGTCGATGCCACTGACAACCTCACCCTGCATGCCGGCTACGGCGAGGCCATTCGCGGTGCCAAGGCACGTGAAGTGATCCTGATCGGCGATGACGTCACCATCGCGGAGGGGCTTGAGCCGGAACGCGCTCGCCAGCGCGAGATCGGTCTGGATTGGCATCAGCGCGATGCCCTGATGGCGAGAGATCGCCTCGGCTTCGCGCTGACCGGCTTCCATACCGATATCGAGAACTATCAGGCCTATGATCGCGGCAGTGATCCGGCGGTGCTCTACAACCTGGAGGGCGAAGTCGAGAGCCGTGGCTATGAAGCCAGCCTGAACTGGGGCGTGGGCGGCTACGATACGCGTCTGGGCTATGCCAAGGTGGTGATGAAGAACAACGACGGCGACCCGCTGGGTGACGAGATGAACATCGGCGCCTCCACCGGCGACAAGTGGACCTGGGATCACCAGTATCGCTTGCCAAACCACAACGTCACCCTGGGCTACACCCTGAACGCGGTGGAACGCCTGGATCGGGTGGCAGAAGGCGACGAGGAGAAGCCGGGCTACGTGACGCACGACATCCGCGCCCAGTGGACACCCGCCTCATATCAGGACCTGACCCTCACACTGGCGGTCAACAACGTGTTCGACAAGCGCTACAGCGACCACAGCAGCTACCTGCTCAGCAGCGGTGACAGCATGCTGGAGCCGGGCCGTGACATCCGCCTGGGTGCCAGCTACAGCTTCTGACCCAGTCCCTGACTTCACGATCAGCTCGCGATGAGCTGACGAAAAAATGCCCCACAGGCCTGGCCTGTGGGGCATTTTCCTCTCTGGAGCTGGATGGCGTCACTGGCTCAGGCTTCAGTTCGCCCCTTCCGCCTCGGCGTCCTGCTGCTTGGCCAGCTTGTGACCGTCTTCTGATTGCCCGATCTTCCAGTAGCTGGAGACGTAGAAGTGGGACTTGGGGATCTCATGCACCTGCTTGAGGTGAGCACGCAGCGCTCGCATGCTGCCGAATTCACAGGCCGCCCAGACAGACACCTGCCCCTCCAGGCTCGGCAAGGAGGCGATCTTGTCCAGCAGCGGCTGTCCGCTCGGGTCCGGTTGCGCATTGATGACCCAGTGCAGCTCGATGCCGGCCGGATGCTCAAGCGTCTGGATATCGGCTTCGCTGGTCACCTCGATGACGGCGTGGCCGCGCGCGTCTGCCGGCAGCTCGGCCAGATTGACGCTGATCGCCGGCAAGGCTGTCATGTCACCCGCCAGCAGGAACCAGTCGGCTTCCATGTTGATCAGCTTCTTTGGCCCCGGGCCGCCGATGGTGATGCGGTCCCCCGGCTGGGCGCTGACGGCCCAGGCAGATGCCGGGCCGGCGTGATCGTGCAGCGCGAAATCGACATCGATCTCGGTCGCACGCTGATGACGAATGGTATAGGTGCGCATCATCGGGCGCTCGCCTTCCCCGCGCGGAAACACCAGTTTGATATAGGCGCTCTCCTGCCCCTCGGGGATGGAGCCGATATTCTCCCCGCCCAGGGTGACGCGCAGCATGTGCTCCGTCACCGGGGTGGAACGAATCACTTCAAGCTCTCGCATTGCGGGCTTACCCATCTTGCGCACTCCTCTGGCAAACGCCTTCAAGTTGTTCAGCATCGCGTGCTTCACACTCGCTTGTATTGTGGATCATGGCAGATGCCGTTTTCAGGAATGTGGCGACCTCTTCATCGCTGAGGTCTCCCGCCATCCGCCGAGCGGTCTCATCTTCCAGGGCTTCAATCTCTTTGAGCATGTCGTGGCCCGCCGCGGTAGGGGCGAGAAACAGGCTGCGACGGTCCTGCGGATTTTCCGTCTTGACGATCAATCCCGCCGTCATCAATTCATTGAGCACCCGCGTCACGCGCGCCTTGTCCTGCCCCAGATGCTGCACGATCTTGTGCGCCGTGCACTCGGAGGTACGGCCAATGCCCTTCAGCACCCGAACGTGCGTGACAGGCAGATCAAGCTGGTAGCGCTGAATGCCCATGCGAAGCTGCCTGCGATAGACATGCATCAGCTGATGCAGCACATCATTGAGTGATGCCTGACTCATGTGTCATTCACCATATGGTTGGTATAGGTCAACTATATTGGCAGATGGTTGATAATATCAACAAAAACATGATCGAGAAGCATTCTCATCTTAATGCCAAAAACCTCATGTGCCTATCACTCTTCCCTCCACTGCCAGGCGCGCTTTCGGCAACTCTTGCTGCGTGACATGGTGACAGCGAGCGGGAACCTGCTAAGGTCGAAGGTCACACATTCCTGACGCCCACGAGAGGCATCGATGGCTGAACTCTGCCTGCTGTTTGATTCCGATGGCACCCTGGTTGATAGCGAAATCCTCCTCGCCGAGGCCATGTCCAGCACCCTGCCCCGCTATGGTCTGCCGTTTACCAGCGACCGCTACATGAACGAGTTTCGCGGCATGCGCTTCATGAGCATCGTGCGCACGCTGGAGGCAGCCCATGGCGTTCTGGAAGAAGCGCCCACACGGCGCATGGAAGTCGAGATGCGCGCCCTGCTGGAAGAGTTGATGAAGGCACGCCTGACGGCGATGCCCGGCATGGCAGCCGCCTTGATGGAGCTTGCAGGCTACCCCTGTGGTGTGGTGTCCAACGGGCCTGAGCGCAAGGTGCGTCTGGCGCTCGATACCACACGCCTGGCGCGCTTCTTCGATGGCCATATCTACAGCGCCTATACCCTGGGCGTGTGGAAGCCGGACCCGCGCATCTATCGACTCGCAGCCGAGCAGATGGGCTTTTCGCCATCACATTGCGTGGTGATCGATGATGCCATCGTCGGGGTACAGGCAGGGCTGGATGCCGGTATGCAGGTCATCCACTTCGCCCATCACGACGACGGCCATGAAACGCCGCGTGGCGCACTGCGCATGCACCATGCGCGCGAGCTGCCGAGGCTGGTCGCGCAGATTTCCCAGAAGCTCGCTGCGCAGTACTAGACGTCGTCGCGTCTTCTCCCTCAATTCCCGCACCATGCCCCCCCCGGCTCGTGAAACCCCGTCTCATGACATCCCGCAACGAAAATCCCGCCCATGAGGCGGGATTTTTCATGCCTGGCGCACAAGATAGGCTGCTCGTGGTGTGACTCACTCACTCTGTCGCAGCCACCCGCACTCCCGATCGCGAATGCCGCAAGCCGCCCTCTCCAACCGACACGAATAGGCAAGTTTTAGCGACTATAGCGCCTATATATCGCCCTCCTCGATACTTATAGTGTCTCTACAGCAAACACGCACCAGACACGCAAGGCTCGCAGGACACGACCGTACGCAAAGCCAGACGCAGCTCTCGTGCGCGCCCCTGACGTATCCCGAGCGCAACCGCCGCACACCTGCCATCAGGATCTTGACCATGACTCGCAACACCCCATTTGGCCCCAAGGGCTGGACCCCGGACAGAATCGGCTCGCTCGTCGGCAAGACCTATCTCATCACCGGCGCCAATAGCGGCGCGGGCTTTCAGGCGACGCGCATATTGCTGAGCAAGGGGGCCGACGTCGTGATGCTGAATCGCAACCCGACCAGATCAGAGGCGGCCATCGCGACGCTGCAAGAAGAGTTTGGTCCCGCGGCGAATGTCAGTCATATACACATGGATCTGGCGGAGCTGGCCTGCGTGCGCAGCGCGGCCGCGGAAGTGCTGGAGAAGGTCCCGCGGATCGATGCCCTCATCTGCAATGGCGCCATCGCTCAGGTTTCCCGACAGCAACTCACCGTCGACGGCTTCGAAAGTCAGCTGGGCGTGAATCACTACGGGCATTTCCTGCTGTGCGGGCTGCTGTTCGAGCGTATCGATGCCTCCAACGGGCGGATCGTCGTGGTCTCCAGTGAAGGCCACAAGATGGGCCTGAAAACCATCCAGTTCAATGACATGAACTGGGAGCACAACTATCACCCGAACAAGGTCTATAGCCACAGCAAGCTGGCACAGATGATGTTCGCCTATGAATTGCAGGACAGGATTGAGGCGGCAGGCCGCCAGGTAAAAGTCTTTGTCTGCCATCCGGGCGCGTCCAACACCTCACTGATACGTGACAACGCCAATCTGGCGACTCGACTCAGCTGGGCTGTGATGGTGAAGACGGGAATGGCGCAGGCGGCGGAGAAAGGCGCTTACCCGGAAGTCATGTGCGCCACCGAGGAGACCCTCAGGCAGCGGGCCTACCATGGCCCGACGGGGCTGATGAATTTCGGCGGGCCGGTGGGCGAGTGTGAATTGGGAGCTTTCGTTCTGGAAAAGAGCGTCATGACCCGACTGTGGCAAGTCTCGGAGAAGGCAACGCAGTTGAGCTGGTCGATTTGACCTTGAGCCGACCACCGACCTTCCCGCCTATCTTCAGGGAGGTGAATCCCATGAATGTATCACTGCTAGTGACAGGTCTTCTGATGATGATTCCGAACATGTCGTTTGCCAACAGCCTTTATGACGAGATCATCCAGCCGGAGACCTCGATTCAGGACGGTGAAGGCAATACCTATCGCAGCGTGAAGATCGGCGCTCAGACCTGGCTTGCCGACAACCTCAGAACGACTCGCTTTCAGGATGGCTCGCCCATCAGGACGGCATTCATTCCTGAGGATGATCCCGACAACCTGCTGTCATATGGCCGTCTGTATGACTGGCACGATGTCAGTGATGCACGCAATCTTTGCCCAGCGGGCTGGAGAGTCGCCTCGGATGAAGACTGGAAAGCGCTGGAACGCGCCATCGGAATTGCAGAAAAGGAGATCGACTTGACGGGCTGGCGTGGCGATGACGATATCGCCATCACGCTCAAGGCGGCTCAACCCGATTCCCTGTTGACGTCCTTCGATCAGGCACGCATCAATCTCACCGGCTTTTCAGCCAGACCGGCGGGCGTGAAGTGGAAAGGCTGGTATATCACCCAAGGCGCCTACGCCGAATTCTGGACCCGCAGTGAGGCGACGCCGACCAAAGCGTTTGCCAGAACACTGGCCTACTCCTGGTGGAATCCGCACAAGGGCGAGATCCGCCGAGCGACACTTGGCAAGAATGGCATGTTCTCGGTGAGATGCGTGAAGGAGTGATCAGATCACAACACTGGGGGGGTATATGGAGGGGCACAGTCGGTAGTGATATAGGCGCGAGGAGCGCTTGAGCAAGGACTCTGATCCGCTGAATCACGCCGATTGAAGACATTCTGGCGTCAGCGATTGAAAGCGTGGTTCAACAAGAATCCTTGCTGAAGGGTTCCTGCCGGTCCCGGGAGCAAGATGACATCGTCATGGTCAAGCGTCTTTCCGCAAATGGCGGGCTTCACGTTATTGTGTCGTGCTGATCATTGCTGGCTGGCAGCTAGCGCTCAGAAAGACTCGACCATGATGTCACGCACACTCCATCCCGGAGGTGATATCGGCTGTCAGGCGCTCTCGCTCAAGGCATGTTCGATACGGGTGGCAGGGACACTCTTGCCGGCATCATTCACGAAATCCGTCGCGTGATTCTTGTCTTCAATGGCCCACTTGCGAGCATGTCCGCGGCTGCCTTCTTCACTCAAGGCATGCTGCACTCTGCCTGCCGCCACGCTCATGCCGCTTTCCACATAGACTTGCGTGCTGCGCTCGGCCGGCTGCGCCTGCCCCATGATACGGCTCTCGCTCAATGCCTCACGGACACGGATATCACTTTCGCCATTGTCGGCAAATGCCACATTGCTCGCAGCACACAGGGCAGCTGTCACACACAGTACTTTCATGGCTTTCATGATGTCACTTCTCGTCTTTTGCGTTGGGTTGGTCAGCTCTGCAAGACTTGCACTTTGCTGAACGTCAGATTGATAGATCGCAAGATTGATGGAACGTAAAATCGATGGAACGTGAAATCGATAGAACGTAAAGTCGATAGAACGTCAGGTTGGTGGCGCCAAGGGCCTGTGAGCCAAGCGCGTTGTCAGCCGATAGATTCCCCGAACAGGCTTCACTGGCCACCCTTGGTCACACCTGACCTCACATATTGAACTTCACCAGCGTCACGATACGTGACAGGCCCTGGGCCGCGGCCAATGACTGCGCAGTATTGCCACGCGCATCCTGGATCGAGGGGTCCGCGCCTGCCTGCAGCAACAGCTTGATGATGTCTTCATTGCCGAACAGAGACGCCATCATCAGCGCTGTCTGGCCACTGTAATTGCGATGATTCACATCACAGTCGGTATTGGCGATCAGCCATCTGGCTGTTTCGTCAAAGCCGCGAAACGCCACGCCCATGAAGGCATTGCTGCCCTTCTCATCGAGTGCACAGGCGTCAGCACCGGCGGACTTCAGCAGCGCCAGGGTGTCGGTATGCCCGTAGTAGGCCGCGAGAATGAAAGGGGTATAGCTGCGTGAATTGGTGACCGAGAGATCACCGCCCTGCTGAACATATTCATGGATCGCGGCATCGTCGCCATCGCGTGCGGCGTCAAAGATATCGATGTCGCCAGCCGCGACAGCCTGCCCCGCCATCACCATCATCAGCAGACTGGCCAACACCGCCAGCCATCTTCTGCCCAGGCCGTGTTGCTGTCCGATAGGGTCTGTGGCTCGCATCGTATGCATCTTGCGCTCCTCTCTCGTCTTTCGCTCGTGTTGCGCTCGTGTTGCGGCCGGCAGAGGAGCGCAAGCTCCCCTGCCGGGTGAAACAGGCCCGGGACTTCCGGCAGCGGTTGATCGCGATCGCATCACGCTTTTCTTCATACGCTTTGCTTTCAGCCGCTGACTCAGATGTCTCAGTCCTCGATCAGCTCTTCCACGTCGTCCATGTCGACATCTGCCACCTTGGCCAGACGCTCACCGTATTCGTGGTCGGCCTGGTAGAAGTGGCTGACCATGATCTCGCGGATCTCCTCGTTCTTGACCTTGCCCAGATCAGTCCCCAGCGCCTGGATCAGAGCGTCCTGATCCTGCTCGGAGAAGGAGCGATACAGCTCACCGGCCTGAGCGAAGTTCTGCTGCTTGCCGATCGGCTGCTGCTGGGTGGTGCCATTCAGGGTGTAGCGCTTGTACTCGTACTGGCTGTCATCCACCAGCGAGTCGGCGTTGCGGCTCGGCTGATAGTTGATGGAGCCGGAACGCGGCTTGGAGTAACCCGCGCCGTCCTGATGGTTGTTGTGCACCTCATTCTTGGGCGCATTCACCGGCAGCTGCATGAAGTTGGCTCCCAGGCGATAACGCTGGGCATCGGCGTAGGCGAACAGACGCCCCTGCAGCATGCGGTCTTCGGACGGCTCGACACCCGGCACCAGGTTGGCCGGCGACATGGCCGCCTGCTCGGTTTCCTGGAAGAAGTTGTCCGGCGTACGATTCAGCGTCAGCTCACCGACCTTGCGGGCAGGAATCAGGTCTTCCGGCCACATCTTGGTGGTATCGAGCGGATTGAAATCGAAGCTGTTCAGCTTGCTCGGGTCCAGGGTCTGGATATAGAGATCCCAGACCGGGTCATCGCCGGCATCCAGATGGGTGTAGAGGTCATCGGTCAGATGGTTGAAGTCAGTGGACTGCACCTTGGCGGCTTCTTGCGGCGTCATGCCGTGGTTGCCCTGACGCGACTTCCAGGTGAACTTCACGTATTTCCAGTCGCCTTCGGCATTGACGAACTTGAAGGCATGCACGCCAGAACCATCCATCTCACGCAGGCTGGTCGGAATCCCCAGCGGCGAGTAGAGGTAGGTCAGCATGTTGGTGCTTTCGGGGATATGGCTGAAGAAATCGAAGTAGCGATTCGGGTCCTGCAGGTTGGTACGCGGGTCCGGCTTCAGCGCATGGATCATGTCCGGGAACTTCATCGCATCGCGGATGAAGAACACCGGGAAGTTGATGCCCACGATGTCCCAGTTGCCCTGTTCGGTGTAGAACTTGACGGCGAAGCCACGCGGGTCGCGCAGGGTTTCCGGCGAGCCCTTGCTGTTGATCACGCTGGAGAAGCGCACGAAGACCGGTGTCACCTGGCCCTTGTCCTGGAAAGGTGCCGCGACGGTCAGGTCCGTCAGGTCCGCGGTGGCACGGAACTCACCGTAGGCACCGGTACCACGAGCGTGGACGACACGCTCCGGAATGCGCTCGCGCTCGAAGCGCGCCAGCTTCTCCAGCAGGTGGTGGTCCTGCAGGAGCGTCGGGCCGTTCGGGCCGGCGGTCAGGGAGTTCTGGTTGTTGCCGACCGGCGCACCATTGGAGCGAGTCATCACTTCCTGCTGCGCCAGACTGCTGGCAGAAAGGCCCAGCGCCATCACGGCCGTCAGGGTCTTCATGGGAAAACGTACGTTCAGCATCTCGCAAATTCCTCGTTAAATCAGGGAGTAACGGGGCGAGGAGTATTGGCGAGAAGTTCCCCATAGCAAAAATAAATAATAACTAACCAGGGAATAGCGAAAACCTAACGTGTTGCAATATAAGCACCAGTTGATTCATCCCGCCAACGAGGAACCCGAGGTGGCGTCCGGCACGACGTGCACAACTTACTGCATGTTCATGCATACAGGTGTCGAGCTGCTGCGGTTTTCAGGTCAGATGCAAACTCCTACCTCATAAATCGCCCAGCAAGAGACCGCCAACCCAAGGCCTGAGGGCCAGACGTTCAGGCCAGGATTGTTGCGTCCTTTCATCCAATCCGAGCGGCTCTGGATACTCGATGCTGGCCGTCGCCCACCACGAATACACACGGATGAAGCCCCACCATCCGCCCACTCCCCTTTTTTGTTGTCGTCCGCTGCCGTCCGCCTGCTTGAGAGCCTACTGTTGAGCACCTCTTGCCAAGCGCTATAGGACTTGATCGTCCCTGCCTGGAATGACCGAGAGAAATGAACGAGAGACGTGGCCGAGCGAAGGGCTGGGCATGTTAGGCCTGAGCCTGGCCAAACCTGCGCCTTGTCAGGCGTTTCCATACGCCAGAAACGACAAGGGCCCCTCATGTTGAGGGGCCCTTGTCGTTAGGTTTTGCGCCGTCTCTTTCAGCGCATAGCGCGGTTACGCCTGGCGATTCGTCTTCTTCGGCTTGCGCTGGAAGGCCGGCATGTCATCGATGACCAGTACCGGATTCAGCTCTTCCTTGGGGAAGTCATTCTTGAGCCAGCGCAGCATCGAGAGCGCCAGAATCAGCATCACCGGAATCATCGGCAGCGCCACCACGATGGTCGAGGTCTGCACCGTCTGCAGGCCACCCAACTGGATCAGCGCGACCCCGACGGCCGCAATCAGGAAGGCCCAGATCAAGCGGAACGAGCGCTTGGGCTCCTGATACCCGGACAGCTTGCGTGAGGTCACCGAGGCCAACACGTAGGCCGAGCTGTCCAGCGTGGTCGCCAGGAAGATGAAGCACAGCAGGATGAAGGCCACCGTGACCAGCTTGGCATACGGCAGGGTCTGCAGAATGCCTTCCACCGCCAGCGGGATACCGCCGCTGTCCAGCAGCGCCTTGATATCCAGCGCGCCGCTGATCTGCAGATCCAGCGCGTAACCGCCCCACACCGCGAAGAATACCCAGGTTCCCAGCGAGCCGAACACCAGCTCCGCGATGATCAGCTCACGAATGGTACGGCCGCGCGAGATACGCGCCACGAACAGACCCACCATCGGCGCGTAGGCGATCCACCAGGCCCAGTAGAAGACGGTCCAGTCCTTCCAGAAGGTGGAATCCCCCGCGGGGTCGGTCCACAGGCTCATCGGGATGAAGTTGCCCAGGGTCTTGCCGAGGCTGTTGACGAAGCCTTCGACCATGAACTGCGAGTCACCGACGATGAAGGTGAAGGCCAGCAGGAAGATCGCCAGGATCACGTTGACGTCGGAGAGAATCTTGATGCCCTTGGCCAGGCCGAACCAGACACTGGCGGAGAACATCGCCGTCCAGATGCACAGCACCGCGACTTCCAGCCCGAAGTTGGCTTCCATGCCGAGGATGCCACTGACCAGCTGTGATACCAGCGGGACCGCCAGCCCCAGCGAGGTGCCGACGCCGCCGACGATCCCGAACACGACGATGGAATCCAGCAGCACGCCCCAGGCACCATCCGCATGACGGCCCAGCACGCCGCGCGAGGCGACGGACAGACGCACGCCATCACGCTTCTTGACGTACATGGAGTAGGCGATCGGCAGGCCCGGCAGGCAATAGAAGGCCCACGGCGTCAGCCCCCAGTGGAACTGACCGAAGGCCAGCGCCCACTCCGCGGCCTCACGGCTCTTGGCCGCCACGTGATAGGCCGGCGAGGTGTAGTAGTAGATCGGCTCGACCCACGCCCAGTTGACGATCGCGATCCCCATCCCGCAGGTGAAGATCATCGCCACCCAGCTGAAGTAGGAGAAATCGGGCGTGTCCTCTGCCCCGCCCAGGCGGACGTTGCCGTAGCGACTGAAGGCCAGCCAGATGAGGAATCCGACGACGCTCAGGCCGGCCACCAGATACAGCCAGCCGAACTTGCCGGTGGCGAAGGAGAAAGCGGCATTGATCATCGCGGTGCTGGCATCCGGGAACAGGATGACCGGGCCGATGAAGGCCAGGATGACCAATACGGCGGGGATGAAGACACGCGGGTCCAGATGATCGCCATCACTGGCGGGGGGAACTGCTTCTTGCACGACTACCACCTTAGTGAGAAAGCCCGAGCAAGAGGGGCGAGACGTCGCTCTTGCTCGGGCAGTTCGCTGTATTCAATAATTTTTCGTAATGAAAAGAGCGCGGCATTATACATTTTTCTATTCCACGCGCATTATACTTTCCCGGCAACCGCGGGGAGCATGAATCGAGACACGGTATTTTCTCATACAAACATGAATTTCATTCATCAACATCGCACTGCGCGCTCCCCCTTCTGCGCCCTCCTCGCACCATCCTCACGCCCTCCTCGACCCAAGTTTCCACCAGACGCGAACAGGCCGCCGACACATAAATGTCGGCGGCCTGTGGGTCTCAAGCGCTCATGAGCGGCGAGTGTCACGCAGAAGCCAGCACCTGACGCGGCAGTCTTCCCGCCCCTTGCTTCGCGAGGGTCTCGCCAGCCGATGCGCCACTATCATGAGCCGCATCATCCACGTTCACCTCATGTCACAAGACGCTCAGCGCTTGAGCACTTCTCATGCGCCGGAAGCTGGCTCCTGCCAGCTCAGGGTCAGACAAGCCGATCTTGAGCGATCAGCACTGGCTGACGTACTGGGTCAAGAAAACGCCCCACCTCGTGAATACGAGATGGGGCGTTGGAACGTCCAGGGCGCTATCGACTGCCTTCAATCGGCGGCCCTCGGTGAACAGGCACCGTATGGCGGGATCAGCTTGGCAGGTACTCCTCGCTCCAGCTTTCGGACACCACGCCCTCCTCGATCAACTGATCGATCTCTTCGTCGCTGTGATCAAGGCCCCTGAGTACCGAGCGGGTCGAGGCGCCGTATTTCTCGGCCGGCGACAGTGGGTAGATGCGTCCACGCCGCGGTCGGATGGCGTAGGGGTCAAGCTGGGTGATCTCGTGACCGCTGGGGTGGTCCGAGTAGACCGAGAACGAATAGCTGCCGGCATCGATCCCGGTCCGCTCGCCAGCCGGGTGGACATTGTAGGAGCGCAATGTCTCCAGGTTCTCGCACACGGCCGCCGCGATATCCGCCGCCTGCAGTCGCTCGACCCAGTCATTGGCTCGCGCGCTGATGAAACGCGGTGCCAGGTAGGCAGCACGCTCCTCACGCGGGATTTCCGGCAATTCTTCCAGTCCCTCGACCTTGCGGAATTTCTCCAGCTCCGACTCATAGGCACTGACCAGCAGGATGCCATCGGAGGCTGAATAGAAACGCGCCAGGTCATCATAGCCGGTCGCCTCACGACCGGAGGGCTCGTCGAACAGGCCACGGCGCTCATAGTCATAGCAGAACGGCAACTGGGCCAGACCGCTCAACGCCGACAGCGAGGTCTTGATGCGCGAGGTGCGACCGGTCTTGAGCTTGCGATACAGCGCGGTGGCAATCCCGAGCGACGCGCCAAAGCCGCACATGACATCGATGGTGCCGACGTGGGCGTGCTCTTCCGGGGTGTCCATGCTACCGCCGAAGCGCAGCATGATGCCGGTGGTAGCCTGTACCAGATCGTCATAGCCGAGGTAGTTGGTGCGCGGCCCGGGCAGCACGCCACTGAAGCAGTCCAGCTGACAGAAGACGGCGTCCGGGTTGAGCTCGCGCATGGCCTCCTCGCTCAATCCCATGGAGGCCACCTGCCGGTCGGTGGCATTCCAGACCACCACATCACTCTGGCGAATCAGCTCATCCAGGATAGCGCGCCCGCGGGGCTGTCTGACGTCGGTCAGCAGCGAGCGCTTGGAGCGCATGTGCGACAGGCCGAAGATGACGGTATTCCAGCAGTCATAGAACGGCTTGGCCGGATCGACCTTGATGACCTCGGCACCGAAGCGCGCCAGATACGCCACCGAGTGCGGCCCGGCGATCACGTTGCACAGATCCAGAATCTTGACGCCTTCCAGCCAGCCATCGCGGGCATTGCGTGCCCGCACCCGCGGCAGCTTGGTCTCGATACGGGTCAGCACCGACAGCGCATGGGTGACGCTCACCCAGCGCCGCGGCCTGGGCGTCAGCATTTCCTGGCCGCTGTCGGCCATCCACACCATCGGGCCGGGCTGGATCATCAGCCCGAATTCCGGGTCCTCGACCTCGACCATCAGGCCCGCCGTCTCGGCGTGGTCATCGTGGATCCACTCCTGCAGCCAGCGCTGCGGCGCACCGGGGAACTTGCCCTTGCCGAAGATCTTCTCCCATTCCTTGGAGGTGCGCGTGAGGAAGACTTCCTTCATGCGCGCCGCGATATGGTCCGCCCAGGACTTGGGCAACGGATAGACGCCCAGCGACATGTCGGATTGCCATTCGCGGCTCGGGCGATAGGTATCCGGCTCCTCGCTCATGCCTTCGGCGACCAGCTCATCATAGAGGCCCAGTACCTTCAGGCAGCGCTTGGCGTGCTCGCGATGACTCGGACAGACCACATAGAACATGCGGCCATCCTTGCACTTGTAGCTGCGATAGAAGGGATCGAGCAGCTCCTGCAGCTCGTCGTAGTCAAGATTCATCGGCTGGCCCTCGATACGCCGACGTTCGATCTCCTTCTCGCGCTGGGTCTTGTAGCGCTCCGGCAGGCCCTCGATCTTGATCGAGTTGTAGCAGAGCCCTTCCATCAGCGCGCAGACCAGCGGCACCTCGATCTCGTCGCCCATGCCGGTCCGCTCGCGGGCCTGCAGTGCCAGTACCACCGAGGAGGCCGCCAGCATGGTGCCGTAGGCCGAGCCCAGCGGCAGCGGCGAGAAGGACGGGTTGATACCCATCAGCACCCGGTTGAGGCCCATGTCGGTGAAGACGCCGGAGTTGGCGGCGATCACGCTCTCGAAGGCGCGCCAGTCGCGGCGCAGGGTGTCATTGGAAGCAAAGCCTGGAATCGACAGCGTGATCAGCTCATTGCGCTCCTCGCGCAGGGCCTGGAAGTCGATGCCCAGCCGCTTCATGACCCCGGGGCGGAAGCTCTCGATCACGATGTCGGCCTCCTCGATCAGCGCCAGCGCCTGCTCGACGCCCTCCTCTGACTTGAGGTTCAGCGAGACGATCAGCTTGTTGCGATTGAGCGTGGCGTTGGCCGGCGACTGCCACATCGGCCCGCCGGGCGGATCGACGTGAACCACGGTGGCGCCCAGGTCGGCGAGGATCATGGCGACGGCCGGGCCCGCCATGTATTGACCGAAATCGATGACCTTGACGTCAGTCAGCGGCAGGCGGGTTTCGGAGTGGATTGTCATCGGTGCGGTCCTTCTGTCCGGGGGGCATGCGGGTTGCGTCAGCCCCGGTGAGCGTCATGTGTTGAGAGAGACAGGAAAAAGTGCACTCAGCGAGGCTTGGCGTCATCGCGCGGGCTGGGAGTCTCCAGCACCAGATGCGGTTCCAGCACCTTGCGCGCGAAGTCCTGGCGCAACCAGCGCACCAGCGACCAGGTCAGGATGAACAGCACCGGAATCATCGGCAGCGCGACCACGATGGTGGAAGTCTGCACCGCCTTGAGGCCGCCCAGCTGGATCAATGCCACCCCGACACCGGCGATCAGGAAGGCCCAGATCAGGCGCACGCTGCGCTTGGGCTCCTGATAGCCGGAGAGCTCACGCGTGGTCACCGATGCCAGCACATAGGCCGAGCTGTCCAGGGTGGTGGCCAAGAAGATGAAGCACAGCAGGATGAAGCTTGCGGTGATCAGCTCGGAGAACGGCAGCGTGGCGAGAATCGCGGACACGGCGCCGGGGATACCGCCGTCGCTGAGCGCAGCCGCGACATCCAGGGTGCCACTCACCTGCAGGTCCAGCGCATAACCGCCCCAGACCGCGAAGAACACCCAGCAGCCCAGCGAGCCGAACACCAGCTCAGCGATGATCAGCTCACGAATGGTGCGCCCTCGCGAGATACGGGCGACGAACAGCCCCATCATCGGCGCGTAGGCGATCCACCAGGCCCAGTAGAAGACGGTCCAGTCCTTCCAGAAGGTCGAATCGCCCACCGGGTCGGTCCACAGGCTCATGGTCACGAAGCTCGACAGCATGGTGCCGAGACTGTTGACCCAGCCTTCCACCATGAACAGCGACGGCCCGGCGATGAAGGTGAAGGCCAGCAAGGCGATGGCCAGAATCACGTTGATGTCGGAGAGAATCTTGATGCCCTTGGCCAGCCCGAACCACACACTGGCGGAGAAGATCGCCGTCCAGATCAGCAGCACCCCCAGATTGAGCGCAAAGGACGGCTCGATGCCCAGCAGATCGCCAAGCAGTCGTGATACCAGCGGCACCGCCAGCCCCAGCGAGGTACCGACACCGCCGACGATGCCGAACACCACTACGGCATCCAGCAACACGCCCCACCAGCCATCGGCACGCTTGCCGAGCACGCCGCTGGAGGCCACGGACAGACGCACGCCCGGGCGGTTGCGCACATACATGGAATAGGCGATGGGAATCGCCGGCAGGCAATAGAACGCCCAGGGCGTCAGCCCCCAGTGAAACTGGCCATAGGCCAACGCCCACTCGGCGGCCGCATCACTGCCGGCCTTGACGTCAAATGGCGGGCCGGTGAAATAGTAGATCGGCTCGACCCACGCCCAGTTGACGATGGCGATACCGATGCCGCCGGCGAAGATCATCGCGACCCAACTGAAATACGAGAACTCCGGTGTGTCCTGCGGGCCGCCCAGACGGACGTTGCCGTAGCGGCTGAACGCCAGACCGATCAGGAACACGACGACGGAGAAGCCCGCCAGCAGGTAAAGCCAGCCGAAATTGCCGGTCGCGAAGGCGAAGGCCGCATTGACGGCAGCCTCACCGGATTCGGGAAACAGGATGATGGGAATGATGAGGCCTGCGATGACGAGCACCGAGGGCAGGAAAACCCGCCAGTCGATCTCGTCGCGGGCCTTGTGGGAGGCGCGGGGCTCGCGTGTCGGGCTCCCGCTGCCGGAAGACGTCTTGGGCGCAGAACTGCTCATGTTGATCACCGTTATTGTGGTTATGCGATTCGGTGTTTAGGCGAGGCCCACCGCGATTGGCGTATCGCTGGTGGACCACTCAACGCATGTTGTTGAAAGGGGCTAAAGGGTATGGCTGTCTAAAGCCGAAATCTTTGACGCGTCACATCGATTGCCGTCACTTCTCAGACACGGCATAAACGATGCCGAGGCTCGTCAGTCCCGCTCAATCCGGACAGAATTGCGCAATGCCATCCTCGAAGGACCAATCGATATCGTGATTTTCCGAGATCGTGATCAAGACGTTGCCGGGGGCAATCCCCGGGTTTCTGGCCAGCGCCTCGACCACTCTGGCGTAGAACGCCTTCTTGGCCTGGTCCGGCTTCCCGCTGCGCATCACCAGATGCATCATCACGCGGTCCTGATCGCGTGACTGGAATTCGAGGTCCTGATCGGCACATTCATGGATCACCTGGTAGCGATCATCTGCCGGGAAATCCAGGGTCTCGATGACGGCGGCATTGACCTCATCGGCAATCGCCTTGCGATAAGCATCAGACTTGCCTTTCAGAACATTGATGGTGACAAAGGGCATCATTGCCTCCGCTGGCACCCGGGCAAGGGGTGCGGTGAATGAACATCGAATTTGCCAGACCCCGGGGCCTAGCGATGACGGAAGACCGGCGCACGCTTGGCAACGAAGGCGCTCATGCCCTCCTTCTGCCCCTCGGTCGCGAAGGCAGCCTGAAAGAGCAGACGCTCTTGGCGAAGCCCTTCATTGAGCGGGGTCTCGAATGCCGTGTTGACGGCTGACTTGGCCATCTTGACCGCCGGCGTGTTGTAGCCCGCGATGGTATGCGCGGCCTCGAGCGCGTTCTGCATCAACTCATCCTTGGGCACGACCCGCGCCACCAGGCCAATCTCCTTGGCCTCCTGAGCGCCGATGTTGCGGCCGGTCAAGACCATATCCATCGTCATCGCCTTGCCGACCGAGCGGGCCAGGCGCTGTGATCCGCCGATGCCCGGCAGGATGCCCAGCTTGATTTCCGGCTGGCCAAACTGGGCGTCTTCCGAGGCGATGATGAAGTCGCACAGCAGGGCCAGTTCACAGCCGCCACCGAGGGCGAAACCACTGACGGCGGCGATGATCGGCTTGGAAATCCTGCGCACCTCGTCCCAGGGCGAGAGAAAGTCATCCATGTAGAAATCAGTGAAAGACTTCTCGGACATTTCCTCGATGTCCGCACCGGCGGCAAAGGCACGGGGGTTGCCGGTGATGACGATGGCGCCGATGCCAGGGTCGGCGTCCAGCTCGCGGAGGACCGCAAGCGTCTCCTCAGCCAATTGGCGGTTGAGCGCATTCAGACTTTTCGGGCGATTGAGGATGATCAACCCGACGCGCTCGCGGCGCTCGACGACGATCATCTCCAGAGTTTCCGGCTCCGGCGCGTCAGACGCCGGCTGTTTGGCCTGGGGCTGCGATTTCACCATCTTGTTCATTCTTGTCTCCCGATGTCGGGTGGCGTCACTCTGGCGTGAGCTCGGCATAAATTCGGCTTCAGCTCGACATAAACACGGCGTCAGCTCGGCATGAATTCAGCGTCAGTTCGGCGTACTTACTGCGCGTCGCAGGACGTTGCGGTACTGGGCGATGACGCGGCGTCTGGCGCTGCGCCGCGCGTTTTCGCAGCGCTACCTGATGACTTGCGAGCCGGACGGGCCTTCTCTGCGCTGCCATTCTCGCTGCTCTGTTCACCGCTCTGTTCGCTGCCATTCTCGACAGGCTGTCCGCCGTGCTTCTGGCGGTCAGATTCGGGCAGATGATAGGCACCATGGCGTGCCATCAGCTCGTCCAGAATCGCCTCGCGATGCTGGCCAAGGCCCGGCGCACTGCAGGGCACCTGACTGTCGATGTCCCGGCGCCCCGTGAGCTTGATCGGATTGCCCGCCGTCCTGAATGGCTTGCCGGCCTTGCCCTGGACCTGAACGATCATGTTGCGGGCTTTCAGCTGCGGGTGATCGAACAGCTTGTCGATGGTATTGATCGGCGAGCACGGCACGCCCTCCTCATTGAGCAGGTCCACCCAATGCTGAACCGGCTGCTGCACCAGGATTTTTTCCATCTCGATCACCAGTTCCGGACGATTCCTGCAGCGCATGTCGTTGCTGAGAAAACGTGGATCGAAGGCCAACCGCGCCGCGCCGATGGCATCGGCCATCAACAGGAACAAGGTGTCGTTGCCGGCCGCGATGACGAGCTTGCCATCCTGCGCATTGAAGCTTTCAAACGGCGCCAGCGAAGGATGGCAATCACCGGTGCGGTGCGGCACCTTGCCCTCGATATCAAAGCGCGCCAGCGCCGTTTCCATCAGCGCCGCCTGGCAATCGAGCATGCCGATATCCACCCGCGTGCCCTGGGCATCCCGGGTGCGGCTATAGAGCGATGCGAGAATGCCCACCGTGGCAAACAGCGCCGCGCTCAGGTCGCCAAAGCTGGTCCCCACGCGGGCGGGCTCACCGTCAGGCCAGCCGGTCAGGCTCATGATGCCGCCCATGGCCTGCACGACCATGTCGTAGCCGGGCAGTTCGCTGAAGGGGCCGGTGTGCCCGAAACCGGAAATCGAGGAATAGATCAGATGAGGATGCGTTCTGGCCAGGCGCTCAGGGCCATAGCCCAGGCGGTCCATCACCCCGGGGCGGAAGTTCTCCACCAGCACATCCGCCTCATCCAGCAGGCGCTCAAGCAGCTCGCGGTCACGAGGCGACTTGATGTCCAGCACGATGCTTTCCTTGTTGCGGTTGAAGCAGCTGAAATAGGCGCTTTCTCCTTCCACGAAGGGACCGAATTCGCGGGTATCGTCTCCGGTCCCGATCTTCTCCACCTTGATGACACGTGCGCCGAGGTCAGCCAGCACCATGGTGCAATAAGGCCCGGCGAGTACCCGTGAGAAATCCAGCACGGTGATCCCGTCCAGTGGCCCCTTCTTGAGTTCCGTCTGCGTCGAGATGGCCATCGGTCAACTCCCAAAGTCGTGGCGTATTACTGTGCGTTCAGGATCCATCCCGCGGCTTTTTCCGCGATCATCAGGGTCGGCGAGTTGGTATTGCCGCTGACGATGGTCGGCATGATGCCGGCATCTGCCACCCGCAATCCCTGGATACCGCGCACACGCAGACGGCTGTCGACCACCGCCATCGGGTCATCCGCGCGCCCCATGCGCGTGGTGCCCACCGGATGGAAGATGGTGGTGCCGATATCGCCGGCGAGTCTGGCGAGCTCTTCATCAGTCTGATACTCGACCCCCGGCTTGATCTCCTCGGGCTTGTAGCGCGCAAAGGCAGGCTGGGAGGCGATACGCCGCGTGACCCGCAAGGAATCAGCCGCGACCTTGCGGTCTTCTTCCGTGCTCAGGTAGTTGGGCGCGATGGCCGGGGCCTGGCGCGGGTCGGCGCTCTGCAGACGCACCGTGCCACGGCTGGTGGGGTTGAGATTGCAGACACTCGCGGTGATCGCCGGGAAGGGATGCAACGGCTGCCCGAAGGCCTCGAGGCTCAGTGGCTGGACGTGGTACTGGATGTTGGGATGGGCATAGTCATCGCTGCTGCGCGTGAAGGCCCCCAGCTGTGACGGCGCCATGCTCATCGGCCCGGAACGCTTGAACAGGTACTGCATGCCGATGCCCATCTTGCCCAGCAAGGAGCTGGCCATGGCGTTCAGGGTCTTGGCATTGGTGACCTTGTAGACCGAGCGGATCTGCAGGTGGTCCTGCAGGTTCTCGCCGACGCCGGGCAGGTCCTTGACCACCTCGACGCCATGTTCCTCCAGCAATGCCCTGGGCCCGACGCCCGAGACCTGCAGCAGATGTGGCGAGCCGATGGCTCCGGCACACAGCACGACCTCACGCTTCGCCGAGAGGTTGATGACCTTGCCATCACGCACGACCTGCAGCCCTGTGCAGCGCAGATTGGAGGCGTCCTTCGCTGCGTCCGCCGCGCCTGTGCCAGCCCCTGTTTCAGCCCCCATGCCCTGCTCGCCGCCCGTGAACAGCAGACGATTGACCTGAGTGGAGTGCCACAGCGTCAGGTTGCTGCGCTTGAGCGCGGGGCGCAGGAAGGCCTTGGCCGTGTTCCAGCGCCAGCCCGCCCGCTGGTTGACCTCGAAATAGGCCACCCCTTCATTGCTGCCACGGTTGAAGTCCCTGGTGCGCGGAATGCCGGCCTGCTCAGCCGCACTGGCGAAGTCATCCAGCACTTCCCAGTTAAGGCGCTGACGCTCGACGCGCCATTCCCCGCCGTGACCGTGGAAATCACGCTGCTCGGGGTCACTGCTGGCGCCGTCATCCAGCAGCGCGTGATCCTCGTGACGCATGAAGTCAGCCAGACACTGCTCCCAACGCCACTCGTCATCGCCGGACACCTCGGCCCAGTGATCGTAATCCCGCGCCTGGCCGCGCATGTAGATCATGCCGTTGATGCTGGAACAGCCGCCCAGCGTCTTGCCGCGCGGATAGATCAGAGAACGGCCGTTGAGGCCCTTGTCCGGCTCGGTGCGGAACATCCAGTCGGTGCGCGGGTTGTTGATGCAGTACAGATAGCCCACCGGAATGTGAATCCAGTGGTAGTTGTCACGTCCGCCCGCCTCGACCAGCAACACGCGGTGGTCAGGGTTGGCGCTGAGGCGATTGGCCATCAGGCAGCCGGCGGAACCGGCGCCCACGATGATGTAATCGAATTCAGAGAGATCGTCGCCCGGTTTGGCGGGGCGAGCGTCCTGCTCGCCCTCCGGGGATCGATGCGGGTTGTTCTTGTTGTCTGACATGGCGCGTCCCTCTCCAGACAGCTGGCGTATGCTGGTAGGTAACCAGAATGCAGATGACTACGATGCAGATGGCGACAGTGCAGATGACCGCAGTCGCGAGCGACTTACTTGGCCGTCGGCATGGCGAATTCGGCACCGGCATCGATGGAATCCGACCAGCGCTGCATGATGGACTTCTGCTTGGTATAGAAACGCACACCCTCTTCTCCGTAGGCGTGGGTATCCCCGAACAGGGAGCTCTTCCAGCCACCGAAGCCGTGCCAGGCCATCGGGACCGGAATCGGCACGTTGATGCCGACCATGCCGACCTGAATGCGGCGCCCGAATTCACGCGCGACACTGCCGCTCTCGGTGAAGCAGCTCACGCCGTTGCCGAATTCGTGGTCGTTGATCAGCTGGATGGCGGTCGCGACGTCCGGCACGCGGACACAGGCCAGGACCGGGCCGAAGATCTCTTCCTTGTAGATGGTCATGTCCGGCGTGACGTGATCGAACAGCGTGCCGCCCATCCAGAAGCCTTCAGTGCTGTCGCCGCCGATGTCGTTACCGGAGAACTCACGCCCGTCGACGATCATCTCGGCGCCTTCCGCGACGCCCTTTTCGATGTAACCGCAGATACGCTCATGCGCCTGACGGGTGACGATCGGCCCCATCTCGGCGTCCAGGTTCATGCCGTCCTTGATCTTGAGTTCGCGGGCACGCTCGGCCAGACGCGGCACCAGGGTGTCCGCCACATCGCCCACCATCACCGCGACGCTGATGGCCATGCAGCGCTCGCCGGCGGAGCCGTAGGCCGCGCCGATCAGGGCATCCACCGCCTTGTCGAGATTGGCGTCCGGCATCACCACCATGTGGTTCTTGGCGCCACCCAATGCCTGGATGCGCTTGCCGTGACGTGCGCCGCGCTCATAGATCAGGTTGGCGATCGGGGTCGAGCCCACGAAGGACAGGGCGCGCACCTTGGGATGATCGATCAGCGCCTCGACGGAATCCTTGTCGCCCTGCACCACGTTGAAGACGCCATCCGGCAGGCCCGCCTGCTTGAGCAGGTCCGCCATCATCAGCGAGGCGCTGGGGTCCAGCGGGCTCGGCTTGAGCACGAAGCTGTTGCCTGCCGCGATGGCGACCGGGAACATCCACATCGGCACCATCACCGGGAAGTTGAACGGCGTGATGCCGGCGACGACGCCCAGCGGCTGGCGCATCGTCCAGTTGTCGATGCCGGTGCTGACCTGGTCGGTGAAGTCACCCTTGAGCAGCTGCGGGATGCCGCAGGCGAATTCGACGATATCGATGCCGCGTGCCACTTCGCCCTGGGCGTCGGTGAACACCTTGCCGTGCTCGCGGGTGATCGCCTCCGCCAGCTCGTCCTTGTGCTCGTTGAGCAGCGCGAGGAACTTGAACATCACTCGGGCACGGCGAATCGGCGGCGTGTCGGCCCAGGCCGGGAAAGCGGCGTCGGCAGCAGCCACGGCGGCATCGACATCACTGTTGCGGGCTAGTGCGACCTGGCCGGTCACCTTGCCGGTGGCCGGATTGAAGACATCCTGAGTGGCGCTGGAATCGCCTCGGGTCACCTGGCCGTTGATGAAATGCTGGATAGCGTTGGCTGCTGTCGTCATGGTGCTGATCTCCGCTGGCGGTGTTTTATAGGAATAAGCCTGTGTAATGCACATGTCTGGCGCTGAAGGTCCTTCGCCTGGTCAATGACGAACGAGGACATGCCATCAGCAGGTGTTCATGAAATTACGCCGCCACGCGCAGGGTGCAATTGAGTAATTCTTGGGTGAGATATAACGATTGCTGATATCCGATTTCGCTCAGAAATTTCTCCGCTTCCCCCGAGAACCAGAGCAACAGTTAAGCGTTTATAATCAATCAGTTACAATGAAAAAGAAGGAAGGTGTTTCGACAGCGGCAGGCGCTTCGATCACGAGGCCTGTCCCGGGTGAACACGGCTTACCGCGACCAATGGCCAATAGGTGGCAGAGAACGCATTCAGGCCACAATGCGTGATGCAGGGCCAGCAGCACGTCTCTCGCCGGCCGGAAAATGCCAAACACATGGATGTCACTGATGCAGGATCTGTCCCGACTCAATGCCTTTGTCACCGTGGCGCGCACCGGCAGCGTGTCGCGAGCGGCGCAGGCGCTGCACCTCACCCAGCCCGCGATCAGCCTCAAGCTCAAGCAATTGCAGGAAGGCCTGGGATTGAGCCTGTTCGAGCGTCACCCCCATGGCCTGTTGTTGACGGCCGATGGACAGGCCTTGCTGCCCAGTGCCGAGAAGACCCTGGCCAGCGCACGTGGCTTCGAGCAGGCCGCCGCGGCACTGCACAGCACAGTGCGCGGCAAGCTGCGCATCGGCACCATCGTCGACCCGGAATTCATCCGTCTGGGCAGCTTGCTGCGCCATCTGCTGGAACGCGCACCCAATCTGGAAACGGAACTCCACCACGGCATGAGCGGCTGCGTCCTCAAGGCCCTGCGCCAGAATGAGCTGGAAATTGGCTTCTACCTCGCTCCCCCCGGAGAAGGCCCACGCGATGACTCCCTCTGTTATCGCGAGCTGGCATTCTTCGACTATTTCATTCTCGCCCCCAGCGGCTGGTCAGCGCGCCTGACGGAGACTGACTGGCCCTCCCTGGCCGCCCTGCCGTGGATCGTGACGCCGGAGAATTCCGTTCACTCACGCCTGCTGGCGCATGCCATGCGCGACAGTCAGTGCACCCCCCATCGCGTCGCGCAGGTGGACCAGGAAGTCTGCATGCTGGACCTGGTGCGCGCCGGCGTCGGACTGACACTGGCCCGCGATGTGTTGGCGCTGGCCGAGCGTCAGGAGCGCGGCCTCAATATCGTTCCGGATACCCGCCTGCCCTGTGCCTTGAGTGTGGTGTGGCGTCACGACAAGCAACACGAACCCTGTGTCGAAGCTGCCCTGAAAAGTCTCGAAGAGGTCTGGCCGTCTGAGTGAAGGAAGGTGGCCTCCAGAGATCGGACAGCAAGCTATATGCTGACCAGAGAGGCTAGTGTGCATTCCGCGTTCTCCCTTCTTGCACTGCCATGCAGCACACTTGATAGCCTCGGAGCTCTGGTGTCAGGGCACGGGGCTACTCCGTTGACGCGGGATGGATTATTCTAGTCGTGATACTGAAAAAGCCGCATGTCCCGCCAGAGGCCGAGGGATGGCCCCTGCTCATGCGCTAGCGAAGTATCCCCAGATGGCAGCACTGTCGAATCACAAGGTAATACAATGATAGATTTCAATAATAAAGGCTTTTTTAAACTCAAACAGAACGATGAATATGCCGAACGCGTCAATGACCTGCTGATCGATGGCGAAGAAATCATTTCAGCCTATAAATCAATGCGTGACGGGGTCGTGTTTACCAACAAGCGCATTATCGCTGTCAATGTTCAAGGATTGACGGGCAGCAAGAAAGACTTCACCTCCCTCCCTTACAAGAAGATTGAAACCTATTCCATCGAAACTTCCGGCACCTTTGATCTTGATTCAGAGCTCACGATCTATTTCTCGGCACTCGGTATGGTGAGATTTGAATTTACCGGCAAGACACGCCTTACCGAAATCTCACAAGTCATCACCACCTATGTGTGTTGACTCCCTGCTGCTTCAGATGTGAATTCCTTTGATCAAACGGGGTTACCCAGATGAGTGACATGTCAGTCGACCAATTCGAAGAAAGCATGAAACGCGAACTCGACAAGTTCGTGCGCAGTACCAACAGAACCGCCAGCTCAACCTCCCGTGAGACCGCTCCTCGCGCGCGTCCTGAAGCACCACGCGCCAGAGAGACCACCACTCCCCTCAAGGGACTGCGTGTGACGCTTGGCGTCAAGCAGAAGCGACTGGCATTGGAAGTGCCCTTCACGGTGCAGACCGACAGCATCTCGCGAATGGAAGCGCGCATCCATGCCGAGAAAGCGGCACGCAAGGCCGGCTGGAAGATCATCAGCCATGTGATCGACTGGAATGATACCGAGCGAGAACCCGACGTTCGCTGATACTTCGGTTACTACGCCTGAGGGGGGACATCGGTTGCGCCACTAGCCCATATCGAGATTACCGAAAGGCAATCACGCCTTGGGCGGCATAGGCTCTGTAGACACACTCACGGTCTAGAGGGGTATGCGCATGAAACACTTCGATTCATTGTTCTCGCTGTTCGCGGCGGTCCTGTTGTCAGCCCTGCTGCCCTTTACTATGGAAAGTGACGCAAGGTCTGCCTCTCACGACCCGCAACCTTTCTCATCCCCTCTGGCAGAAGGCTCGCTCAAGGAAGACGCCGGCGGCGAGACGCCAGACGCGTGAGTCGCCGACACGGGACTATCCCGATAGGGGTCAACTTGCTGTGTAATGCGTATCGTTCGGACAATCGTCGCGATATTTCCCGGGAGCGAACGCTTTTGCACCACTATTTCACTTGAGTAGCCCTAGGTTCTGTACGAAAAGTCGGCTGGTAGGCAGCGGCGTATGCAAGCTACGCATACCATCGCATAAAAGCTACGGGCCAACTTCTCATATCGCGTCGCAATACGACGGAACTCTTTCAGCCAACTGAAAGAGCGCTCCACGATATTTCGCTGACGGTACATGGGTTTATCGAAACCGCGTGGGAAACCTGGCCGGGGTTTCCGCTTCATGTTTCGTTGAGCGATGACCGGCTTGATTCGTACACGGTCGCAGTAACGGTGCAACTCGTCACTGTCATAGCCCTTGTCTGCCACGATGTAGCGGCAACGTTTTCGTGGCCGACCAAGACTTCCTGGTAGATGAACCTTTACCAGAGTGGGCATGAAGTACCGTGTATCCGACTCTTGCCCCGCCGACAGCGTGAAGGCGACGGGCCAGCCAAGGCGATCACAGATCAAATGGATTTTGGTCGTGATGCCGCCACGACTCCGGCCCAACGCATGGTCTAAGGGGTCTTCAGATCCCCCTTTTTGCCTCCACCAGCGGAGGCGCGTGTTGCACGAACGGCGGTTGAGTCGATCATCTAAGTCTCGAGATCCATCAGGCCATCTTCACGAAGCCGAAGTTGAAGCCGCGACAAGACTGCCTCAAAGGTACCGTCATCACGCCATTGTCGGAACCTGGCGTAGACAGTACTCCAAGGGCCATAACGTTCGGGAAGGTCGCGCCACTTGGCGCCAGAACATAGGGCCCAAAAGATGCCGTTCAGTTTCTGTCTGTCGTCTTTCCTGGGCCTGCCCATCGATTGAGCCGGTGAGACAATGTCTTCGATCAACTGCCATTGGCTATCCGAGATTTCGTAGCGTCCTGCCATGCCGCACCTATGCTGGATATGCATGGGTGACATTAGCAAAAATGACTTTTCGTACAAAACCTAACGAGACCTCAAACGCTATCTCTTCAGCACCTGCAGGGCTTCGCACTTGAGCGGCTTATCAGTGAACTATCACCCTCGATGACGCTGTCACTCTCATCGGGTGCTCTCACTGCCGGATCTGGTCTAACAATACCCCATCTTGGTTAAACTTTAGTCTCCTATACCCACCTTACACGCTTAAGCCCATTCCTCAGCCACCCCAAGAACCACGCGGCCTGGCACTTCACTGGCCCTCCTCCTCTCCTATCGTGATCTCATATGAGGCACCAGCTCCTCTTCCCTTCTCTCATTGAAGATTGTATAAAATATAAATCATCCAAATGAGGCGCAGCGTGCCCTCGTTCCGCCACAACAACTCTAAAGGTGTCCCATGAAGCGTGTGCATGTCATTGACTCTCATACTGCCGGTGAGCCGACGCGCCTGGTGCTTGATGGGTTCCCGGCTCTCAGGGGCAGCACTGTAGCCGAGAAACTCATTGATCTACGTGAGAACCACGATGCTTGGCGACGGGCTACCGTTCTTGAGCCGCGTGGGAATGACGTGCTGGTGGGGGCACTATTGTGCGAGGCCACGGCCCCGGACTCCCTGTGCGGGGTCATATTTTTCAATAACAGTGGATACCTGGGCATGTGTGGTCACGCCACGATGGGGTTAGTCGCCTCTCTTGCCCATACAGGAAAGATCACCTCAGGCATTCACAAGATCGACACCCCGGTAGGAACCGTAACGGTGCAACTAGATGAAGATGGCGCGGTTACCGTTCACAACGTGCCCTCATATCGCTTCCGGAAAGAAGTAGAAGTAACGCTTCCGGAGCATGGGATCGTTAAGGGAGATATTGCCTGGGGGGGTAACTGGTTCTTTTTGATCAGCGACCATGGCCAGCAACTCAGCTTGGAAAATGTTGATGCCCTAACAGAATATTCCTGGTCTGTTAGGCAGGCATTGATTCAACAAAATATACAGGGGGAATGTGGCGGCGACATTGATCACATCGAGCTATTTGCAAAAGGAAGTAATTCCGATAGTCGAAATTTTGTACTGTGTCCGGGAAAAGCCTACGACCGCTCACCATGCGGTACTGGGACAAGTGCGAAATTAGCATGCCTTGCGGCTGAAGGTGCACTGTCCCCTGGCCATACTTGGCGGCAGGAAGGTATCTGTGGTGGTATATTTGAAGCTTTCTTTACACAAGAAGGCACTGACCTCATCCCCTCTATCAAAGGCCATGCCTATATCAGTGCAGAAAGTATATTAGTAATTGATGACGATGACCCCTTCGCCTGGGGAATACACCACTAGTGCGGTTTCATACAAACGCATACAACAATACGCCAGCTCTCAAGAGCTCGCATTAAACACCCTTTATAAAATTAGGATAAACAATGAATCATTCCATTTTTACTGGCTGTATCCCGGCTCTCATGACTCCTTGCAACGCAGAACGTCAGCCTGACTTCGACGCACTTGTTGCGAAAGGGCATGCACTGATTGAGGCCGGCATGAGTGGTGTCGTGTATTGCGGTTCCATGGGGGATTGGCCGTTACTGACAGAAGCGCAGCGACAGGAAGGCGTGGCACGACTGGTAGAAGCGGGGATACCGACGATTGTGGGCACTGGCGCAGTCAACTCAAAAGAAGCGGTGTCTCATGCTGCACATGCGCATAAAGTCGGCGCCGCCGGTCTCATGGTCATTCCTCGTGTGTTATCGCGTGGCTCTTCCATTACCGCACAGAAAGCGCATTTCTCGGCCATTCTGGAAGCCGCACCTGACCTTCCGTCCGTGATCTACAACAGCCCTCATTATGGCTTCGAAACGCGCGCTGACTTATTCTTTGATTTGCGCAAAGATCACCAGAATCTGATTGGTTTCAAAGAATTCGGTGGCGCAGAGGCACTCCGCTATGCCGCAGAAAACATTACCTCTCAAGATGAAGATGTGACTCTGATGGTGGGTGTCGATACTGCGGTCTATCATGGCTTCGTCAACTGTGGTGCAACGGGAGCGATTACTGGTATCGGTAACGCACTTCCAAAAGAAGTTCTCAAGATGGTGGAACTTAGCAAGAAGGCCGCCAAGGGAGATGCCACTGCACGCCGCCAGGCCCAGGAACTGGAAGAGGCCCTAAATGTTTTATCCTCTTTCGATGAAGGAGCCGACCTCGTTTTGTATTACAAGCACCTGATGGTCATCAATGGGGATAACGAATACGCCTTACACTTCAATGAGACAGACAAACTGAGTAAATCTCAGCAACGCTATGTAGAGATGCAGTACGACCAGTTCCGCAGCTGGTATGCACATTGGTCAAAGGCAGAAAACCTGGTCTAACTCTCCCCCCTTGCTCCATTCATCATCGGCCCCTCTCGAAAGGGGCCGATGCATCTGTCGTGAGGAGTTGAGCATGCATCCTCTAACGCTAGACGAAGCCCATACGCTGGCCTTGAACGTATTGAGTCGCCACGGGTTCAGCCAGGAACAATCCCAGGCACTGGCCCGTGCCGTTGTCGCTGGCGAGCGTGATGAATGCCGATCGCATGGCCTTTATCGATTGCTCAATTGCATCAAGACACTCGCCGCTGGCAAAGTCAATGCAGAAGCCGCACCGATAATCGACGACATTGCCCCCGGTATCGTCCGAGTCGATGCTCAGGGCGGTTTTTCCCAACTCGCCTTCGAATCAGGCTTGCCATTACTCGCCTCCAAGGCTCGGACACAGGGTATCGCGGCAATGGCGATCAATCACTGCGTCCATTTCTCTGCCCTGTGGATAGAGATAGAAGCCATTACCGGCCACGGGTTAGTCGGGCTTGCCTGCAACCCAAGCCATGCGTGGGTCGCCCCGGCGGGTGGAATCTTACCGGTACTTGGCACCAACCCGCTGGCCTTTGGCTGGCCTCGCGCTGCCAGCCCACCTTACCTCTTCGACTTTGCTACCAGTGCCATCGCGCGAGGGGATATCGAGCTACATCGGCGAGAGAACAAGGCATTGCCTGAAGGCTGGGGAATTGATCGTTGTGGCCATCCCTCTCGCGACCCTGAAGCCGTGCTGGAAGGCGCTATGTTGACGTTCGGCGGCCATAAGGGATCTGCCCTGTCCACCATGATTGAATTGATTGCAGGCCCGTTGATCGGCGACCTGACCAGTGCCCAGTCACTCAAGCATGATGCAGGGGCAGGAGGCTCCCCGTACCACGGAGAGCTACTGATCGCCATGGATCCGAAGCGCTTCCTTGGCGAGAGGACGGAACACTTCCTCCAGCAAGCCGAAGAGGTGTTCACCTCCATTACATCACAAGGTGCACGCCTCCCCTCACAGCGGCGTTACGAGGCACGCGAACGCTCTCAGCGCGAGGGTGTCTGGCTACCTGACCATCTTTATCAAGAACTATCATCATTACTGTAAAGATTTCCCCCTCTTACTACTACGGAGATTTAATATGCTATTGGAAGGAAAGATGCTAATCGGTCAATCCGCGATACTGGGCGACCAAGCCCCTATTTATGCCATCAACCCTGCTGACAATCAGCAACTCAGTCCCGCTTATCCAGGCGGTAAGTCATCCGATGTCAACAAGGCATGCCTGTTGGCAAGCGACGCTTTTGAGGTTTATCGCTCAACGTCGATCGAGAAACGCGCGCAGTTCCTGGAATGTATTGCCGAAGAGATCGAGTTGCTCGGTGAGCATCTCACTCAACGTGCTCTTCAAGAAACAGGGCTCCCGTCAGCACGCCTTGAGGGAGAGCGTGGAAGGACTTGCGGTCAACTTCACCTGTTTGCCAATACGCTTCGTACCGGGGAATGGCTCGATGTGCGGATTGATCCAGCACAGCCAGAGCGGGCTCCCTTGCCTCGTGCAGATCTTCGACAGCAGCAGATTCCACTGGGGCCAGTCGCTGTATTTGGCGCCAGCAACTTCCCACTGGCCTTCTCTGTCGCAGGGGGAGATACGGCGTCAGCACTCACAGCAGGCTGCCCGGTGATTGTGAAAGCACACTCTGCTCACCCCGGCACCAGTGAATTGGTCGGTCGGGCTATTCAAAAGGCAGTGAAACGCTGCGAGCTGCCTGAGGGCGTCTTCTCCCTGATATTTGGGTCAGGACGTGAAGTGGGCCAAGCGCTAGTGAAGCACCCAGAGATTCAAGCCGTCGGGTTCACCGGCTCGCGTAGTGGTGGCACCGCCCTACTGAACCATGCCCAAGCGCGTCCGCAGCCCATCCCCGTCTATGCAGAGATGAGCTCAATCAACCCCGTCATCTTGATGCCATCGGCACTTGAATGTCGCGCCGAGTCTCTGGGCGCAGCATTTATCGCCTCGCTGAACATGGGAGCAGGACAATTTTGCACCAACCCGGGCCTTCTGATCGCCCGACGTGGGGCTTCCCTGGAGGCCTTTATCGGTGCAGCACGCCAAGCCGTAGAGCAAAGCGCCTCCCAAACGATGCTGACCCCAGGCATCCATGACGCCTATGTAAAGAGTGTCGACGCACTAAAGCGCAATGACAAGGCACGCGAAATCGCTCGTGGCGCCCAAGGCGAGGCAGCGAATCAATGTCGCACTGGCTTATTTGTGACCACTGCGACAGATTTCTTGCAGGACACCTCACTACAAGCCGAAATCTTTGGCGCGACTGCGCTTATCGTAGCGTGCGACAGTGATGAGGAAATTCGAAGCGTTCTCAAAGGTCTGGAAGGCCAGCTGACAGCAACCCTTCAGATGGACGAAGCCGACTATGCTCTCGCCTCAAGCCTACTCCCGATATTGGAACGAAAAGCCGGCCGCATCCTAGCCAACGCTTGGCCAACAGGCGTAGAGGTCTGCGATGCCATGGTGCATGGCGGCCCCTATCCGGCGACATCCGATGGCCGCTCAACGTCTGTTGGCACTGCCGCCATTCAGCGCTTCCTGCGTGCGGTGTGTTATCAAGACCTCCCAGAGGTCTTGCTGTCAGATGCGCTCAAACAGGGGAACCCCCTCTCCCTGAAACGCTTGGTGAATGGCAGCCGCGAACAATGAGCTCACGTGCACTACCGGTGACAGGCCTCGCCGGTAGTGCCCCCCAGGCACACCATGTATGCCTGGGGGGAGGAGCTCAATGGGCGCACCACTCTATCTCGAGGCTTCCACGCAGCTCGACAAATAGACTTCTGGGACTCCTTGTATACAATGTGCAAACTTATATCCGATGACAGGGAGTTCCCATGGCAGCGTTCAAGACTCGAGCTCAACTCGTCGCTGACGACCTGAGAAGCCGCATCCTCAGCGGTGAGTTCAAAGGGGGAACTCAACTGCGACAGGATGCACTGGCCAGCGATTACAGTGTCAGTCGCATTCCTGTCCGCGAGGCGTTGCTCACCTTGGAAGCCGAAGGGCTTGTAGAATTCCATGCTCACCGTGGTGCTTTCACCACGGAGCTCTCCATCGCCAAGATTCGAGAATTATTTGACCTAAGAATATTGCTGGAGACTTACGTACTCCGCCACTCTATCGATCATTTGACAGCGCAAGATTTAGATAAGGCGGAGGCAATTCTCAATAAATACGATGAGGCCTTGGACGCCCGCGGAGAGATCGATAATTGGAGCGAATACAATTTTGCTTTCCACCAAACGCTATATGCGCCCGCCAACTTGCCAGAAACGATGGCGCTGATCAGTCACCTCAATACCAAGTCCGATCGCTACATTCGTATGCAGCTGCTGTATACCCAAGAGATCGAAAAAGCAGAGCGCGAGCATCACGCACTCTTGGAATTCGCGCGCCACGGCAAGATCGAAGAGGCTTGCCACCTCTTGGAAGTCCACATCAAGGAGGCCTGCGATGGCATTATTACGCTTCTGGAGAATCGCACGCTCCCCGAGGAACGCCTCTAACCTGCCCCCCTCGCAGCGGGGCGCTGATACGCTGTCTCGGCGGGCCCTTTCAAATAGCGAAGCCCCCCTCCTGCCGCCCCGCGCAACCCGCCGGATAGGAGGCAAACGTGCGCGATCTCTGCCCGTCCTCTTTACCGTTTTCTTATCCGGCCTTAGATGTCGGGTCCGATGCCAGCCGCTGATCATGAGTACGCTTCGCCAAGTGGACAGGGGCCGATAAAACCAGGTACCTGAGGGCCCAAGCGCATGCCTAACGGATGCGCTATCGCTTCATGAATCGCAGACGAATGCCTGCCGCCATGCTCAGTCAGGCCTGCCCAAGCCTAAACGCCCCCCCCGATGACTGATACGCCAATGTATCCCAGTTTCCCTTTCGCGTAGCCCACGCCTCCTGCCCCCAGCCTAGCTTCACTCACAGGCTTCTTGCTCCCCCTCACCATGTCATGATTGATACCTCCTCTGCTTGGTGGTGCGGCCAGTCACCTGGCCTTAACGGTCCAATGAGTCATCCCCCATCGGCCCGTTCGTCTTGCCACACAAGAACGGCACGGCCGACGCTCCCTCAGAGACTGCGCAATATCGACGAGCATTCGAGCGACCATGATCGCCTCGTTCAAAGTCGCGCAGGCGTCTAGCCTCCTCCGCCTGCGCCGGGTGATGCGTCCCCGATGGCGCCGAGTCGGGGGCAGCCCTAGCGACACTCCCCCGACTTTAGTCACAGGGTTATTGCTCCGGACGACCCGCTAACATATATTTTATACAATCGACAAAACAACAACACAGGGCAGACATCATGGGCTCGGTAAACCGCACACACGCGGCCGTCACAGCGGGTGACGACATCACGATCGTCGGAGCAGGGATTATCGGCGTGGCCTGCGCCTTGTCACTGGCTCGCAAGGGGAAGAAAGTGACAGTCATTGACCGCCAGCTCCCCGGGTATGGCGCTTCCTGGGGGAATGCCGGTCACATGGCCACCGAGCAAGTCTTCCCGATTGCGGATGCCAGCCTACTGAAAAAAATTCCGGGCATGCTGACAGACCCCATGGGGCCCCTGCGTCTGGATTGGCGACACCTTCCCCGCGCAACCCCCTGGTTCACCCGCCTCTTGTTCAACCTGCGCGCGAGCCCTTACGCCCAGAGCGTAACGGCATTGCGGGTCCTCAATGAATCCAGTCTGAGGGCCTGGCGCGCATTGCTCTCGTCCATCGGGGCGCAGGACCTTCTCAAGGACCATGGCTCGTTCCTGATCCATGAGCATGCCAGCACCCGCCGTGATCTCATGGCCGTCCACGCCCGAATGGCCGCGCAGGGCGTGACCGTCGACCTATGGGAAGGCGCAGCGATCCGTCAACAATTGCCCGCCCTTTCCTCCCGGATACAAGGCGGCTTGTGCTTCCCGGAGACGGGCCATGTCGTCAATCCGTTCACGGTAACCGAGGCGCTCGTTCGCGCAGCGCGGCACACAGGTGTCGAATTTCAGACGCAGGAAATCGTCGGAGGCAAACTGACCTCCAGCGGCGTGGCATTGCGCACGCATGATGCGCAAACGCTGGAAGCGTCCCGGGTACTAATCGCCTGTGGCGCGCATTCCGCCGCACTGACCAAGGCCCTGACGGGCGTCAACGTCCCGCTGGATACCGAACGCGGCTATCACCTGATGCTGCCGAGAGAAGCGGACCGCCTTCCCAGCGCCGTCACATCACTCGAGCGCCGCTTCATCATGACGCCCATGCAAGATGGACTTCGCCTGGCAGGCACCGTCGAATTTGCCGGACTGAAACGACCGCCTAACATGCAACGCGCCTGGCAACTTCACAAGTTGACCGAAGGATTGTTCGAGACTCCCCTCGACACCACGAACGCCACGCCATGGATGGGCTTCCGACCATCACTGCCAGATTCGCTCCCGATTATTGACCAAGTACACAACGGCAGAGTGCTTCTGGCCTTCGGTCATCATCACCTGGGTTTGACGCAAGCCGCGATCACCGCAGAGATGGTCGCCCACCTCGCCAGCACGCGTCAGCCTTCCCTCGCAAGTGCCCTCCCCGAGATGACGCCCTATCGGCTCACTCGCTTTTAATCGCAATAACGACAACAACGCAAAGGAGAGATCATGTCTACCACTACGGGCCCAATACGGCTGCCAACCCTCAGTGAGGTGCTGGCCGTGATGGTCGGATTCATTGCCATCATGTTCCTGAGCATCAATGTGCTCCACCTTCCCATCCAACTGGCACTCTTTGCCTCATGGTTTCTGGTCATGGCGCTGGGGCTTAGGCTCAAGGTCAGTTATGCCAGCATGCAGGAAGGCCTCATCAATGGCATTCATAACGGCATGGAGGCCGTACTGGTCTTGACCACGGTCGGGGCACTGATCGGGACATGGATCGCCGGGGGGATTGTGCCCAGCATCATCTATTACGGGCTAACGGTCATGAATCCGCAGATATTCCTGTTTGCGGCCTTCGTGATCTGCGCACTCACCTCGCTGGCCACCGGCACCTCCTTCGGGACAGTCGGGACAGCCGGGGTGGCCATGATAGGGATCGGCCACAGCTTTGGCATACCGCTGCCGCTTGTCGCCGGTGCGGTGATCTCAGGGGCCTATGTCGGTGATAAGATGTCGCCATTGTCCGATACCACCGTCATGACCGCCTCACTGTGCAAAGTCAGCCTGATCGACCACATTCGCTCGATGATGCTCGTCAGCGCACCCGCGATCGTCATTGCCTCGATCATGTTTCTCATCGTGGGCTTCTTTTATGTGAATGGCGACGTCGATACCTCACGCGCCACCCTCGCCATGCAAGCCCTGGAAGAGCACTTCACGATCAGCCCCTGGTTGCTCTTGCCTGCCGTGGTCATCATCGCGCTGCTGACGCGTAGCTACCCGGCGATTCCAGTCATTACCTTTGGCGCACTCCTGGGGAGCGTCTGTGCCTGGTGGGTGCAAGGGATCAGCCCGGTTGAGGCGATTCAGATCGCCTATGTCGGTAACGCGATGCATTCGGATGTCGAGTTTCTCAACACCCTGCTCAATCGAGGGGGCATTGAATCCATGCTGGGAGTCGTCGTGTTGATTCTCTTCGCACTGGGGCTGGGCGGATTGATGGAGCGTATCGGAATTCTCAAAGCCATCAGTGAAGGCTTCCTACGCTGGGCCAGCACTCCTGGGCGCCTGACGCTCTCTACCATGCTGGGGGGCTTCTTCGGTAACTTCTTCGGCGGAGCAGCCTACGTCTCGTTGATTACCGCCAGCACGATTACCGAGAAAAATTACGATGACCAGGGCATCGACCGGCGTGTCCTGTCACGCAATGCCGAAGCTGGGGGGACTGTCACGACCCCGATGGTGCCCTGGACGGATGGCGGGGTCTTCATGGCGACCACGCTAGGTGTCTCCACACTGTCGTATTTGCCCTTCCTCTGGTATCACATGCTGGTCTTGGCCATCACCTTGTTGTACGGCTACGCCAACATCGCAGTATGGCGCACGACGCCTGGCGCCAATAGCTCCACGCCCCCTGCCGTGATGCCCGCGCCGCAAGCGGCAAGTTGACGCCACTCCCGCCTCTCGCATGTCCTGGCCAGCCTCCTTGAGGCTGGCCTTTTTGACGGCCATCCGCGCCGCGCCTCCCTGACCGCCGGCGGCATTGCGCCTGCCTCGGCGCTCCTCGACCGCTCACGTCTACATCACGGCCCTTATTGAAAGTGAGTTGGGGATTCAAGCGCTTGCGCACTGCCGTAGAGCCACATTTCCCGCGCCACTACACGACAATGCCCCAACCTGGCGACAGGACGGGGCATTGTCATCGTGAAGGGGTTACCCGAGGTGAACTCCCTCTCTGACGGCCCACTGACCGCCAGCGCTAGCGCCGGAAGACCACACTCAGATTGTTCGCCGGCATCTCGACCACATTATCGAGGGTTAGCCCGTTGCGCTCCGCTTCCTCGATGACCGCTTCCAGATCACGCACGCCCCACAGCGGGTTGCGGCGCTTGAGCTGCACGTCAAAGCCTTCGTTGCTCGGCGCCGTGTGCTGACCTTCCCGCTTGTAGGGGCCATAGAGATACAGCACGCCGTCCTTCGGGAGGCGTCGTCCGGCCTGCAACATCAGTTCGGACGTGACCCGCCAGGGCGAGATATGGATCAGATTGATCGCTACCAGCGCATCGCAGGTCACTTCAGGCCACTCGGCCTGCACATCCAGCGTGATCGGCGCCTTGAGGTTGGGCAGTGCGGTCTCGGCACGCCAGTCCGCGATGGATTCCAGCGCCCGCGGGCTGGCATCGCTGGGCTGCCACGCCAGATGAGGCAATCCGTGGGCGAAATGCACGGCGTGCTCGCCGCTGCCACTGGCCAGTTCCAGCACCTGACGCCGCTGTGCCAGCACCTCCCGCAGGACATCGAGAATCACGTCACGATTGCGGGCGACCGCTGGGCTCGCCAGACGCTGACTGTGCGCCACCTCGACATCCTTCAGCGAGGATTGCGACGCTGCGCTGGGCAAGTCATCGGGTAACTCGGGGGTAGCCATGCAGCACTCCTTTCAACCGGGCAAATGACTCAGAACGAATTAAGTGGATAGATCATAACAAAGCGCCGCACCCCTGAGGGGCGCGGCGCTTGAGCAAACAGTGAGTGGATCAGACTCTCTACTGCAGGCTATCTCGTTCCAGCTGCCTGAGACAGGCCATCACGACGATTCCGCTAGCGGGTGCGCGCCACTGTCGAACGTGCGCGCCAGAAATCCAGCACCCGCAGCGGATCGCCCACTTCATGAGCCTTGTGTTGCGCGTTGTGCGCCATGGCCCGCGTCGCATCACGATAACCCAGCAGGCGCTCGAGGGCGGCTGTCCATTCTGCCGGGTCATCCCCCACCAAGAGGCCATCGACACCGTCCTCGATCAGATCCATATAGGGCGCCCGTCGGCTGTAGATGCCCACCCCGCCCATGCGGGTGATATCAAGAAATCGCAGCCAGGAGGCGGCGCGGTTGTCGGAGTTCTCCATCAAGGGTGCTAAACCGATGGCGATCCGACGCCGTGAGCAATAATCCTGAAAGGCCTCCCAGCTGACGGCCTCCATCGTCTTGAGGCGGGGAATATCGCTGAGCGCCAGCGGCAGGTGGCGGCCCATCATCAACTCCACCTCACTATCCGAATGCCGCGTCTGAATATCGCGCAGCACCGGTGCCAGCGTCAGGATGTCCTCACGATGTGCCAAGGTGCCGTGAAAGCCAATACACCAGTCGCTCTGCTCGAGATGATGCAGATCCGGCAGCTTGCCGTTCAGTGGCGGCGCCAACAGGCTGACCCTGGGATGCAGGCTCGCCAGATCAGCCTCCAGCTGCTCGCTGACCACGACGATCTCATCCGCCAGCGCGAACAATCGCTGCTGCAGTTGGGCAGCTTCAGCCTCAGAGCCTGTTTCAGGGGTGGAATTGCCCTGCTCCGCTGCCAACGGCTCAGGCGAATACAGATGATCGACGAGGTAGCAGATACGACCGAGTTGTTCACGGTGTGCTTCCAGTATCTCGATCCATTCACGCCCCAGGCTACGCGCGATCAGCAGGCAAGCACCGGTAAGACGCGCCTGGGCAAGCTTGGGGGAGAACTTCCAGCGGCGGGTTTCAAAACGCTCGACACGTGTGCCTTCCTTGCGCAACGCGGCCATGGCAGGCAGGAAGAAGTAGATATCTTCCAGCGCCTGGGCTTCATCACTGAGTACGATCCAACGAGGAGTGGTCGGGAAGGCGGTCATGTCAGTCTCCTTTACTCGAGGCATTCATGGTCCCGGCACGTTCGGCGTTACCGCCAAACAAGCGCGAGCGAGAGCACACATTGACTCTGGGACGCTTACTTTGAGCTTAATGATTTCTGGGCATCACACCACTCAAATTTTGCTGGTGTGTAGCGGATGTAATCAACGTGTTACCTGCGTTGGGCGCTGAATCGCGGCTGGCAGCGCCCGATTGGACGGCCCCAGGTCCAGAAACGACAAGGCCCGCAGGGGTAGCTGCGGGCCTTGTGGGTTGATGAACTCGAGCGAATCAAGTCATTTGTCCTGCGTGAAGCTGAATCTCATCACGCCACACGTATCAGTTCGCGGCGGTCTTCACCGCGTGCCGTGGCACGGCGTACATCCTCCAGGCGCTTGAGCAGGTACTGGCCATAGCCGGTCTTGTTGAGACGCTGGCCGAGCGCAAACATCTCATCGTCATCGATCCAGCCATTGCCCCAGGCGATCTCTTCCAGACACGCGATCTTGAGCCCCTGGCGATGCTCGATAGTCTGCACGTACTTTCCAGCCTCCAGCAGGCTGTCATGCGTGCCGGTGTCCAGCCAGGCGAAGCCACGCCCCAGGCGCTCGACATGCAGGTCGCCCCGCTCCAGATAGGCATTGTTGATGCAAGTAATTTCCAGCTCCCCCCGAGAGGAAGGCTTGACGCGCCTGGCGATCTCCACGACATCGTTGTCGTAGAAATAAAGGCCGGTCACCGCGAAGGGCGAACGAGGATGGACAGGCTTTTCTTCGATGGAAAGCGCCTTGCCCTGCTCGTCGAACTCCACCACGCCAAAGCGCTCCGGGTCCTGCACCAGGTAACCGAAGACGGTCGCCCCCGTGGCGCGGGACGCGGCGTGCTTGAGCTGACCCGTGAAGTTGGGGCCATGAAAGATATTGTCCCCCAGCACCAGGCAGACATCATCATCACCGATGAAGTCCTCGGCGATCAGGAAGGCCTGAGCCAGCCCATCCGGGCTAGGCTGCACGGCATATTCAAAGCGAACGCCATATTGCTCACCACTGCCCAGCAGCTGCTGATACTGCGGCAAGTCCTCAGGCGTCGAGATGATCATGATGTCCTGGATACCGGCCAACATCAGGACCGAGGCGGGATAGAAGATCATCGGCTTGTCGTAGATAGGCAGCAACTGCTTTGAAACGCCTAACGTGATCGGGTGCAAGCGAGTGCCGGAGCCCCCCGCGAGAATGATGCCTTTCCGTGCCATGTTACGCTCCCTGTCCCTGCTGAATTTCCGCTGTCGTCGCGGATCAGTCAGTGCCTACGCTCACTAACCCAGTGAACTGACAAGCTCACTAGGCTCCCTGACGCAGCATCTGATTTAGCTCATAGCGTAAACAGCACGAAGGACGCCTGCAGCATGGTTTTCGCCGCAATATTGCGCATTTTACTGCTATTTATAATGCTTATCAAAATATCACCAAATCAATATATATAGCTCAGAGCCGAGCAAGGCAGGAGCATGATGAGACTCATGCCAATAGACGCCAGGCCATTGAGTCACTTCAGCTCCTACACGTTGCCCAGATCAGATCTCGGCTCCCAGACGCTCTCCCTGATAGCGGCCATCACGAATCCGCTGCCACCATTCAGGATTATCCAGATACCACTGAACCGTCTTGCGTAGCCCCGACTCGAAGGTCTCCTGGGGCCGCCACCCCAGATCACGCGCTATCTTGTCGGCATCGATGGCATAACGCAGATCATGCCCGGGCCTGTCGGTCACGAAGGTGATCAGGTCACGGTAATGGGCGAGGCCATCAGGCTTTTGCGGCACCAAAGCTTCCAACGTCTCACAGATCAGGCGTACCACATCGATATTGCGTTGCTCGTTATGCCCGCCGATGTTGTAGCTCTCCCCTAGTGGCGCCTCGCGCGCCACCTTGATCAAGGCACGCGCGTGATCCTCGACGTACAGCCAATCGCGCACCTGATGGCCATTGCCATAGACCGGCAGCGGCTTGCCCGCCAGGGCATTGAGGATGGTCAGGGGGATCAGCTTCTCAGGGAAGTGATAAGGGCCATAATTGTTCGAGCAGTTGGTCATCACTGTCGGTAGACCGAACGTCCGCTGCCAGGCTCTCACCAGATGGTCCGACCCCGCCTTGCTGGCCGAATAGGGAGAACTCGGTGCATAGGGTGTCTGCTCCGTGAAGCCGGGGTCATCCTCAGCAAGGTCACCAAACACCTCATCGGTCGAGATGTGATGGAAACGGAACGTGTCAGCCTTGGCAGGATTCACCAATGCCAATTGCTTCCAGTAACGGCGTGACGCCTCCAGCAACCGGCAGGTGCCCATGACATTGGTTTCGATGAAGGCCTCCGGCCCATCGATGGAGCGATCGACATGGCTCTCGGCGGCAAGGTGCATGACGATATCCGGCTGATGCAAATTGAAGATTCGTGCCAACCCATCAGCATCACAGATATCCGCATGCTCGAAGGTATACCGTGGGTGCTCACTGACGGACTCCAGCGAATCCAGATTGCCGGCATAGGTCAACTTGTCCAAGTTGACCACTTCATGTGACGTCGAACTGATCAGCTCACGCACCACGGCAGAGCCGATGAACCCGGCACCGCCGGTAATCAGGAACTTCATACTTCACCTCAGCCACGCACTCGGCGTAGAAAGAAAATGTGAGAGTGCTGACAGAATTGGCAGCATCCCGATCAAGTCTCAATATAGCGCTGACCGTTGCTATATATCCTCGAATAATACTGGATTCTAGCCTATCCCTAGCCCGAATAGCCTGAGCCCAACACACTGAAATTACTCCATCAAAAATTACAACCACAGCATGAGCTGTCTTTCATGTATTGGGGATAAAAGCCCTACACATGTATGATATGCTTGGCAGGAATAAAAGCAGGCTATCGATAAGCCCCTTGAGTTATGTTGCTCTCCTCTCGTAATAACTCATATCCGACCAGAACAAGGCACATCTCTCCTTCCCTGCAAGGCCTGATGCTTTTTGCCGTGCCCGCTCTGCCATGACCTGCGTGGCGGCTGGGTCAGCCAGCAATTGCTCCAGCGCTACCCGCCACTCGCTGGGGTCGTCCCCCACCAACAGCCCATCGATACCATGCTCAACGATCCCGGTGTACGGCGCCCGACGGCTGTAGATACCAACACCACCCATCGCGGCGATATCGAGAAACTTGATCCACGACTTGCCACGATTGAACGGCGTCTCCAGAAGCGGTGCGAGCCCGATCTGGATGCGGCGTGTCGTCTGATACTGTTGAAAGGCCTTCCAGGGCAGCGCCTCCGGAGTCTCCAACCCTCCAATCCCGGAAAGTGATTCCGGCACATGCCGCCCCATCATGATCTCGAGACGTACCTGGGGATGTGATTCCATCACTGGCGTGAGTGCCGGGGCCAGATGCGCGATATCATCACGATGCGCACGGGTGCCGTGGTAGCCGATGGTCCAGTCAGACTGTGTGAAATCGGCCAGCTCAGTTGCTGACGCCAGCAATGGCGGTGTCAACAGTGAGACATTGGCGTGCTCTCGCACAAGCTGGGCCACCAGCGCCTCACAACAGGCCACCACCTCATCCGCGAGCGCAAGCAGTGCGGGCTGACGCATCGCCAAGCCGCTCAAACGCGCCACATAGGCGGCAGGCAAGCCATCGGTACGGGTCACGGCACCAAGATCATCATCGATCAGATAGACGATACGCCCGAAGCGATCACGATGACGTTCGAGCAGACGCACCCAGCGCTCGCCCAGAGAGCGCACGATCAGCAGATTGGCGCCCGCCAGGCGCCGCAATGCCCATCGCGTCGGCAGATGGTAGCGGCGGGTGTCGAAACGCTCGACGATGGCCCCCTGCTGGCGAAGAGCAGGTGCGGCTGACTCAAGAAAGTAGATATCTTCGGTGGGTCGAGCACCATCGCTGAGAACGACCCACCGCACACCTGCTAAGAGTGAAGCTTCAGCCGACATCAGGACGGGTCCTGCGCACGCGAGGAGTCACGTGTCACGACATGCCAGGAAGACTCGACACCACGCGCTGCGGCACGCTTGTCATCCCGCGCCCGCTCCGCCTTGAGCACACGATACTGCAGGCGATTGAGCCATTCGCCGCCCAGCCCCGGCAACGGCAGGAAGGGCGTCGTGCGACTCATTCCCCACAGCGCCAGACGCGAACTGCCCGCCTCGGCAGGACCACGGCCGTGCATGCCGAAGGTATCCGCGATCAACAGCGTGTTGGCAGGCACCTTGAACAGCGTGGGCGCATTGAGACCGAAGCGAGCCAGTGCGCCTTCCTCGACCCGGAAGGACCCTCGCTGGGTATAGCGATTGGCATGCTCACGCGCCGTCAGGCTCATGTGATATTCCCAATCCAGTCGACCCTTGTTCAACTGCGTGGACTGAGGCACGAACATGAAAGGCCCGTTGCGCTCGCTCACCTCCTCTAGGTAAAGCCAGTACTTCATGGTCGGCTGGAAGGTATCCACGTGCAGGGACTTCTGTGGATCGGCCTCATCACTCACACGGGCTCCATTGAACACCTTCTCGAGATGCACGATGGGCAGGCGACGATGGCCGGCGCAGAAACGCAGTAGACGCTTGAGCTGTGGGTCAGCCAGCACTTGCCGAGCCACCGGCAGCTCGCTCAGGGTCTCCGGGTCCAGCACTACACGATGCGTTCGGGTGTCCCCTTGACAACATTCACGCACCTCACCGGGACCGTGATCATGCACGGTTTCAAGTTCTGCCTTGAGCCGCGCGAACAGCTCTGGCGACAGGAAGTTCTGCTTGAGCAGGTAGCCATCACGCAGATAGGCCTCACGCTCCCCTCTCGGCACGCCGCGACTGAGCATGGCCATGCGCCAGCGCATGATCCGAGACGCCGTCTTCACCCGCCAGACGTGCAGCCCGCGGCGATTCAAACGCTCACTCCCGATCAGCGGATTGGCGATGAAGGACTTGGCACCGGTGAATAGCGCAAGACCCCACAAGGGAGCCTTGAGCAGAAATCGTGAACGGGACATGGCGTTCCTTGCGAGACGATGTTCAATAGGCAGCTACAGGCATGACGGGACGGCACTCTGCTCAGCGTAACGAAAAGTCTTCGTGGACGAGAGTCAGGTTGGGGTTATATGCCGGATCATTATCCAGCTGCTCTGCCCAGGTAGTGCGCATGTACTCACATTCAGAGAGCCAGCGCGCTCGCTTCTTCGGCGTATCATCAGCCCCCCTCGAGATGGATTCGTGATGATACAGCTCTGCGTAAGGTGTCCATAGATTACGGTAGCCTGCCTCACGAACTTTAAGGCACAGGTCAACGTCATTGTAAGCAACCGCCAGATGCTCCTCATTCAGTCCATTGACTTCCTCAAAGACAGAGCGACGCAATAGCAGGCATGCGGCTGTCACCGCAGAGAGATTCTGAGTCGCTTTCAAACGACCTTGGAACCCATCCTCATGACGCTGGAAGAAACGGTGTGCATGCCCGGCAATACTACCGAGGCCGAGTATCACGCCAGCATGCTGAATGGTCTCGTTTGGGTAATAGAGCTTGGCACCAACGCAGCCAATATCATTACGGCAGGCTTGGGATACCATCTCGCTCAACCACTCGCCATTGACAGGTTCGATATCGTTATTGATCAAACCAATAATGTCACCGCGAGCTTCACGAGCACCGTAATTGTTAATCCCCGAGTAATTGAAGGGATGGTTCCAGCGCAGTATACGTACGCGCGCGTCCCGTTCGCATACATCGCGCATATATTCAAGCGTCAATGGGCAGCTGCTCTGGTTATCGAGAATCAGCAACTCGAAATTCCGATACGTGGTGTGTGCCAAAATAGCATTCACACACGGCTTGAGAATTTCGACACCATCCCGGGTAGGGACAAGCAAGGAGACAAGCGGCGCAGGATCGGGAAGCTCCCAGCGTACCCTGACTATCCCGTTCGCTTCCTTGGGGGACACGGCATCATCAAGGAGCGCACCCTTAACTGCGGTGGCAGCCAAGGAGTGCCGCTCCAGGTAACGCTGCACTCGATTCAGATGAGCATACTCACCATTTTGCGACTCCGTCCCGCGAAGTTGATGATTATCATCACGGACATGCAGCAGGATGCGCGGTACACGAATAACAGATGACAGCGGATCAAGATCAGCCAAGTACATCAATTCCAGGCCCATTGTATGAATCATATCGACTGCATCATGTGAAAATTCAGGAAGCCTCGGCATTGAGCTGCGAACTTCCTCCCAGCAAGTGGGTGACCAAAGGGCAAGGTGTCCAAGATAAGGTGTCGATAGCAGCAAATCCGGATTCCATTCCGGTTTGAAATTCGGCGAGTGACGATCTCCCTGATCATCCAGACAATCCTCATCACAATAAACCATGCTTGCACCTGATTCAGAGCGCACTGTTGCTGCAAATACAGACAAGGCGTCAGGTGAAAGCATGCCTCCAACGGCTATGAGGCCTTTCCATTCGTTCCGCCGTCCCGCATCGCCCATTGCTACATGCCACCCTTCCAAGGTTGATGCACGGTCTTTCTGATCACAATGGATCAAACGCATGCGGTCATCCTGATCGCAAAATGATGCAAGCCAATGACGTTGCTCTGGGGGCAACCCGACAGCCAACACGTCCAACTGCCACTGAGCGTACGTTTGCGCAATGAAACTGTTCAGGGTGCTGGCAATGGCGTCTTGTAAATGAAATTTAGTCACTGGTAGCACAAGAGAAAAAACCTCATCTTTTGCCCTGCCAACATTACGGGAAGTTATTGCAGGAGAAGACACGGCACTTTTCGATGTCATGGATTCAATAGTATCGATCCACTGACGGTAATTATGCTTCGAGCTCAGGCTGACAAAGGTGCTGTCATAATGGCGAAGTGCCAAGCACCGCCAAGGTTCGCCACCGCGACGTGCTTCTTGTTTGAGTGCTTTGCTGACGTCTGAGTGCTTCTGCCCACGAAAGTGACGATGGGCAGTCACCAACCGCTGAATCAGGCGATCCTTGGCAAATCTCGGAGTTAACCACACAAGGCGGAAATGCTTGAGACGAAAGTTGCCCACAGTATTGATAGGACACAGGGAGATACTGCGTACACCGCCAGGCACCCAGCACATACGACGTGTTACTTTGCCTGCTCGTAACGGTAGTTCGACCTCATACGAACCATGCCTCGTCACAAGCGTAAGGATCGCAACCGCTCCTGTCACTGAACGATCCATGTCGATTTCGATCATGTTCCAACCGGGAAGTGGCATGGACCCTTTCCAAAGAAAAGACGCTGCGCTGGAGGTAGTGCGCCACTCGCCCCCTTCCAGAGCCTCGATACCAGAATGCACCCGTAGATAACGGGGCACGCGAATATGCAATGGAAAAGATAACAGGGTGGGCACTTTACTAGTACGAGACTGAAACTGTGAACTTTCCAGATACAATGGTGTAGACAAAGCACTCACCTGACTATCGATTCGTGGGCCAGCAAAGCTGATAATTGTAAGGTACAAGGTTGTGGCAACCTATAAGATTACCTTGAATCCCTCATGAGTGCTATGCGAAGACTGCAACCGACTCCAAGGGCAATCCTGCGCGGTCTTTCTCAGACAAAATCGGTACCTGGTTGGCGGAAAGAGGCCATGAAATGCCAACGCGTGCATCATCCCATTTCAATGAGTGCTCATCATGGGGCGCATAGTAATCTGTACACTTATAATGAAACTCAGCCGTTTCACTGATCACATAAAACCCATGTGCGAAGCCGGGAGGCACCCATAACATCTGGCGATTTTTATCGCTCAGTACAACACCCACCCACGCACCAAAGGTATCGCTATGCTGGCGTAAATCAACCGCCACATCAAAAACCTCACCTTGGGTGACCTGAATCAGTTTTCCTTGAGGATTTTGAAGCTGAAAATGCAACCCACGAAGGACACCATGGCGAGAACGACTATGATTATCCTGAACAAATATATACTCACCACAATGCTTCGTGAATTCGGTGTGGCGAAATGTCTCCATAAAAAAACCCCGTTCATCTCCATGAACTTTGGGAGTAATCAGTACAACATCAGGAATGCTCAAGCATTCAAATTCCATACCCACCTCTAAAAAGTTTTCAATGACATGACTCAGAGTAAATTAGATATCGATACAACAAATAAAACATAACACTCATTAATAGAATATACAGTCGACCTACAGGGCATGATTATCACGATGACCGTCAGCTAATATTTTCAGCAAATACTGCCCGTAGCCAGTCTTTCTCAGAGCGGTAGCTTGGGACTCCAACTGCGAATCAGTAATCCAGCCATTGTTCCAGGCGATCTCCTCCAAGCAAGCAATTTTCAATCCTTGACGATGTTCAATTGTCTGCACATACTGGCTAGCATCTAGCAAGCTGTCATGGGTGCCTGTATCCAGCCATGCAAAACCTCTCCCTAAACGCTCAACACAGAGATCGCCGCGTTGTAGGTAAGCATTATTGACACATGTGATTTCAAGCTCACCTCGTGATGAGGGCATAACGGACCGAGCAATCTCCACCACGTCGTTATCATAAAAGTAAAGCCCGGTAACAGCATAAGGTGACTTGGCCTGAGCCGGTTTTTCCTCTATCGAAATTGCCTTGCCGTGATCGTCAAACTCGACCACACCAAATCGCTCAGGATCATGTACCAGATACCCGAATACCGTCGCACCCGACTTCTTCTGGGAAGCGCGCTTCAACTGATCTGAAAAATGCTGACCATGGAAGATATTATCTCCCAGTACGAGACAGACAGAGTCGCTGCCGATAAAATCAGCCCCAATGATGAATGCCTGGGCCAATCCATCGGGAGATGACTGAACCTTGTATTCCAAACGCACCCCGTACTGCGAACCACTCCCCAGCAATGCCTGATACTGGGGTAAATCCTCTGGTGTCGAAATGATGAGAATCTCTCTGATCCCTGCCAGCATCAATACAGAAATCGGATAAAAGATCATAGGCTTGTCATAAATGGGCAACAGTTGCTTGGATATGCCCAGAGTAATAGGGTGCAACCGAGTACCAGTTCCACCAGCAAGAATAATTCCCTTACGTGTCATGAAAACCTCACATCAGTTCTTTGAAGCATTATCCAAGGCAGGTAAGTCATGTTCAGACTAAGCATCGGATAGAATATCACTACTACCGTTAGGGTATTTTTTTTCAAGCAATTCGTTCAGCGTCAATATCAACTGGGAATCCCAAGCCGGTAGTGAAAGCCCAAGTTCAGTTTCAAGTTTTTGAGATGATAATCGAGAGTTCAATGGACGACGAGCAGGAGTCGGATAATCTTGGGTTGAAATGCCTTCCACATTACCAGGATCTATCTTGAGTGCAATGCCCTTAGAAATTGCATGACGAAATATGGCTTGTGCAAAACCATGCCAGCTGGTGCTACCACCTGTAGTAAGATGATAAAGCCCAGTTGGGATCTGCTGCCGAATGGCCTCAGATGTTACCTGTGCAATCAACTTGGCAGGGGTTGGCGCCCCTATCTGATCATTCACCACCCTTAGACTATCGCGCTTCACTCCCAAGCGAAGCATGGTACGCATGAAATTATTCCCATGCGCAGCATATACCCAGCTGGTACGAAATATCCAATGTCGACAATGGCTGCTCAAGACAGACTCATCACCTGCTAGCTTGGATCTTCCATAGACTGAAAGTGGGCTTACATCACTCTCTTCCGTACAAGGATTATTCCCCGTTCCCGGATACACATAGTCTGATGAATAATGTATAAGAATTGCGCCCCTCTCACTTGCTTTTTTGGCCAGTAAAGATGGCAGTGATGCATTGATTAACATTGCACTGTCCACTTCCACTTCCGCCTTATCCACTGCTGTATAGGCAGCTGCATTCAAGATAATATCTGGTTGATAGAGATCAATACATTTAGAGACCTCAAACAAGTCCCCTACATCCAGATCTTCACGAGTGGGAGCGTATACTTGGCCGATATCGGCTAAAGCATATTGTAACTCTACTCCTAATTGTCCTGCCCCACCCAGTAGAAGAACTTTTATTGGAGCACCAGATTTCATAAGATCCCCAAATAAGTTTTGGTAGACGAAGGCAATATCCATAAATAAAAATTTAGAAATCACAATAATAGGTATACGAAAATTATAATAGAGTTTGATGTCAAAAAGATGACATACTTAGCATTAATTGCTGGTGCCATTTCAAGACCCCCAAGTTATTTAACGAAGCCTCAGTATCATTTACCATTTTATCGCTAACTTTTTCAATATCAGCATTGTCTAGTCGAGATACTTTTTCATCAATCATATCAGCTAGAGAGTACTGAATACCAGGTACCTGTAACAAGAACCTGGCATTTGATTGAACAACGAGATAATCTGGCGAGATAGAACTGACGATGTCTTGATCGATGCTGCCAGCAGTATGAACAAACACTACTCTCTTGAAAATACGACTAATATAATGAAACATGGAATTAGTCGAGGAAGAGCCAAAAATCAAGCAAGTACACGCACACAGTGCTTCAGGATAACTAATGACTAACAATCTACCGAAATTTGGCAAGCCATTATCGTAGACTCGATGCTTCAGATAACTAAATGACTTCAACATATCAACATTACACACTCGACGAGGAGTAAGCTTGTTCCCAAGGTCCCCCCCCATACTTCTTGAAGTATAACGATCTTTTGAAAAGAGGCTTTCAACCTTATCCCGAGGAAGCCCCAGCTCTACAGCAAGCTCAATAGTAGCCTTCATCGCGCCTCGTTGTGTCCAATGACTGTCAGTACGGATATAGGCATCATCCCCCAATGCAAGCAATGCAGCCTCAGGATGTACAACGTGCATTGCTTCGGAGAGCGTTAGTAACTGATTGATCGGCCGCTTACCATCCTGCACTGCTGTATGGTAGCGGGGTCCCATTACCGATTCCTTGGCAGGGGCGATCAACATTGACCATCGACATCCATAATCATTTGCTATTTTGGCAACTCCTTGAAAATAGGCTCTCCAGCGCTCTATACCATACTCTGTCAAGAGCATACGCCCACGATACTGATCGACGCTACCATTAGTATCATTATCCAGGAATAACCAACCTTCACGTCCCTCAATCACTTTGAGTGCACCGGTATCACATTGCTCTGCTTCGCACTTAACAGTCTGCAAAGGCCAACGGCAGTCATCAATCAACAACTCTAGATAAAAACGGGTAACTCTCGTTGGTATGGTAAAGCGAAAACCACATTTGCTCTGTGGGTGAGAATCATCGACTTCATGCAATAGCTTACTTATTACATCGGGTCGTTTGATTTCTAGGGGATGACAGACCTCAAACTGATCTTCCCAGCGAGCAATTATTCGTACCTTTGAAATGGTGGAAGCTATATCTTTGCGCAATAGCACCCAGCCCTGGACCACACGCCCACCCGGCAAGAACTGGGAGCCATGTTCTTTTGAAGGATAGTCCAATGTCCAACGATAAGGGGTGGGATCATCACCAAATCCCATCCTTTTAACAACGCGACGACCAAGTACACGCATAAGGTTCACCACGTCGGTTTTGCTCACATTAGATGACTCAAATTTCTCAACAGCGGCTTTCTCTATACTACCAACACTCATCTTCAGATGAGGTGCGATCTGTGCTGCGAGGGTACAAATTTCGTCATTACGATCATGTCGATCGAAATAGTCACGTCCTTTGTTATAATTTTTTTGAGCTGCGCTGCCACGCTTGGACTTACCGGACAGGAACTCTTCAACCGATTTCACGATATAATGATTTATTCTAGCACCTTGCCAAACAATATCTTCACTGAGTCCTACTCGACGAGTTCCATCTTTAGTAATACGTGATTTTAAAGGCTCGCCTAATGCATTGACATATCGACCGTGCTTCAGACGAACATGATGTGGATTATCAAATCCTGACACATTGGCAGGCCTTACGATACTTTTATAATGATGATTGGGCCCAAAGTTCATATAACTTCTCGATGTAAACCGCTCGATCACCAAGCCCGGCTCCCGAAAGACTTGTCCAGAGGATCCAAAACAAGCCCAATTCAATGCTACCGCACCAACGCTTTCGTCAGAAAAACAACTTTCAAGCCATGGTAGTATTGATGGTGGCTTTTCCTGTCGTTCATCATTACTCTGCACAGGAAGTATAAATTCATCTGCATCAATAAATGCCAATACATCAATCACCGCCGGACAAGCTTTCAAAAGACATTCATAAGCGGCCAGTTGTGGTGGCTCACCGTTTTTTGTCAACACATCTTTCAATATTACATCGGTGCATGCAGCTAACAGCTCTCTTGTACCATCATTACTACCGTTGTCAGCTATCAAAAACTGAGAAACCCCTACTAACCGATGATATGCTAACCACTCAGGCAGACAATCCACCTCATTCTTTACAATTGCGGCCACAGCTAGCTTCACAAAAAATTTCCTTATATATTGAGGCCAACAACGACCGATCTAGAAGAAGACCAACGAATTAAATCATGTGCCAATAAGTTAAGTAAGAATTCTACCTATATATATCACAAATCGGCACACATTTTATAAGCTCTATATAGCGCAGTCTCCATTGCTGTCTGGTCAAAATACTGTTTGGCGCGCTGTCGTCCAGCCATCCCCAAATTGAGGCGCAACATGGGGTCTTGTGCAAGCTCAAAGATCCGGTGCGCCACACTCAGAGTATCACTCAATGTTTCGAGATACCCTGTGGTGCCACCGACGACCAGCTCAGGCAAAGCCCCCCATTCATACCCCACTACTGGGCGAGCTGCAGCCATGGCTTCCAGCACGGTCCTACCAAAGGATTCCTGAAAATGCGATAGATTGACCACAATATCTAGCTGCGCCAACGCTTCCTGAGGCGCATCCACATAGCCTGCGTATAGGATATTGGAAGGCACTAGTCCTGCTACCTGCCGGGCCATCAAGGTGTCAAGAGCTGAGGTACGGGGTCCAAACACCTTGATCTGTAATTCGGGGGTCAATTGCTGGAGATGCGCTGCGACTGATACCAGGTCTTCAAGGCCTTTCTTGGGCAAATTGCTGCTCAGCATACCTAGTGTCACTGGCATCTCATTACGCAAGGGCAGCGCCAGCAAAGGGGCCATATCAATAGTATTGGGAACAACAGTGATTGGCGGCAGCGCTTGCGATGATGGTAACCCTGACGGTTCATCCCCTATCTCTTGCTGATTGTGTATAGCCGCGCGACAAGCTACCGCCGTAATTTCAGAGTTGGCAATAATGAGATCGGCGGCGCCGCACACACGCTCCATCACAGTAGAAGCCTCCGCATTAAGCGTCTGACAAAGATTGGGATCATGCTCGGGCAGCTCACGGACATGAACAATCACCGGCACCCCACTTTCACGCGCTGCTATCATCGGCTCATAAAGAACAATGGTGTTGACATGCACGGCATCAATCTTGAAACGTTGTATCAGCCCCCGAAAATGGCGAAGTGTAGCCGGTTCCGGCGACCGCCCCCGCTGCCACCAACCATAAGGCAGTACCGCGACCGCTATGGCATGCGCCCTAAGGGCATCGACATAAGGTCCATTGACAGCCGAGGGCAAACACACCACTACATTCCAACCAAGCGTATTCATCGCCTTGAGAACGTCCAATAGGCTACGCTCGGCGCCAAACAGCGTGCTGCCCCCCTGATGGCCACATAGAAGAATACAGGGTGCCTGTTCATTGCGTGTCACCCCCCCCGAAAATACCGGCCATGGAGACCTCCCCTCCCTTCTCCCCTGTGTCACAAAATGCCATAACGGATTCTGGTCACCGATATCAGGATAACAATATCGATAACCGGAAGTACTGAAATGCGGTCCTGGATCACGCCCCTCTTGGCTCCCTGCTTGCCAGTAATGCGCCAGTGGTTCGATGATGACATCTTGAAGATCCTGATGTGTGCGCAGATACCAGCCCGGTGCAAAAAGCCCAGAGGCTTGCAAAACATCCAGAGGGTGCTGAAAACGCACGGGTAGCGCTTGTCGGCAGATCGCAGCCGGTGCCGCAAAGGGTCGCCAAGGCGCTTCGGGAACAAGCGTTAGTTCGCCAGATTCCTTCCCCTGGCTATGCCAGCGACGGGCAGCCTCCATATAGGCTTGTCGAACCCCGACAAACCGCGTTACTAGATGGGTTGCTCCAGCTTGGCTGAGTGATGCCTCATCCGCACGGCCGAATGCCAGTGGCACACCTGGCAGTACTTCGATGACAGCGTCATGACCAAATCGTGTGATCAACCGCTCATAAAACTCGGTATCGGCATCAACACGAACGTTATCCCAGCCTCCCAATGCCTCTATCGCACTGCGGCGCACCATCAATGACGAAATATTGGGATATACCCACCCCTCCTCAACACGCCAGCGATGGAAGTGAAGTACCGGTGTGGTTCTCACCCAAGACGAGAAACTCGCGACCGCACCGGCCTGGGCTTGAAGAGCCGCCACCTGGCGCGCCAGCTTTTGTGGATGCGACCAGTCATCGCTGTCATGTACCGTAATCAAGTCACCCGTCGCATGTCTCAAGCCGGTATTGCGCGCAGCATAAGCCCCACTGTTCTCCTTGTGTCGTAAGAGGTGCAATGCCACATGCCCCGGGCACTGAGCAACGAGCGCTTCCACAACCTGGCAGGTGGTGTCCTCGCTTGCATCGTCAACGACCAACAGCTCAAGGCGAACCTCGAACTGAGCAAACAGGCCATGGATTGCCGTTGCGATGGTGCCGGCCACGTTGTAGGCGGGCAGGATGATACTGACAAGGGGCCCACCTTCAGGGGAAGAAGCTGCCGAACGTTGGGCAACAGAACCCAGTACAGACTTCCCGGGACCCGCAGGCCCCAGGTTATCCAGACACAACGGCAACTTGGGGTTACGATAGCCCACCGGCTCCAGCCCCGCGCTTTGCCATACAGCATTTATCCAACCAAGACGTTGTGAAGCATCACACGTGGCGTTGGCATGCGCCAATGCAGTGTCGGCACGCAAGCCGAAATACTGATCAAGATGAGCCAGCACATCAGCCAGCAATATCGTGTGCGAGACTTGACCTGTGGGGTCAGGGCTGGGGGGATCAGAATCAAAGTTCAATGCAAAGTCAATTGAAGCGTCAGCCCCAGCAGAGGCTACTCTCTCAGACAAAAATGTTCCCGCCACGTCATGCTGGGTAGTCGCCAACAGCGCCTCGACTGCCAACAAGGCAGGCCCGCTATGTGTTGGCGAATCGATCAACCGCCCGTCAGGCAGCAAATACTGCCTGACAAGCGCCCAATCCTTCCGCCAAGCCCACCACCGAGCCAGTGCCCATCGTGCATAGTGAGATTCTTCGCGACTGGCCTGAGGATCATGAGACAAGTGCTCAAGTCGCGGTAACATAACACTGTCAGCGCCCCTCCAAAGATGATGCTCCCAAGCCAAGGCACGGTTGTTGCTCGGCAAACGCCCTTCACGTTTGCCATGCTCCAGATAATGTAGCAGTGGATTCCACCCTGCATCGGCGACATCAGGGTAGCGTCTGAGATACCAGACACCATCAAAGTAAGGCCCTGGCGCCAGTCCAGCCGCCGCCCCTTCCTTGAGGTAATGCTGGATAGGCGCTCTCCGAGCAGACTGGTTATCTGCCAACATGGGTTGGTTCAAGTACCATGCAACATCAAATAGACTTGACTGTTCAATGAGCCGAAAGCGCCGAGAACCAGCATGCCAGCGACGAATCAGCTTGAAGATGGCGCTCCCCCCTGCCCAAAACCGTTTCTTTAACTTACGATACCAGCCGTATTTCAACTATTCGTCCTCGCTGTATTGAGTGAGGCCATGGCCCTGTCAGATACCCTTATATCCCGACTGCCATTTTCACCCCAATACGTTAGCAATATCCTGGGCAAATTGATTGGCTTGGCGCGCATCTCTGGCTTCCACCATGACACGTACCAGAGGCTCGGTGCCGGACTTGCGAAGCAAAACTCGGCCTGAGTCACCTAGTGCCACCTCTACATCCCGGACAGCAGCCTGAACGGATTGGGCAACGAGCGGATCTGCTCCTTTGGTGGCGTCATAAGACACGTTGATGAGTGTTTGAGGCATCTTTTCCATTCCCTGCTTAGCAGCATGCAATGTCTTACTTTGTTGATTCAATGCCGCCAGTACACGCATGGACGCGATAATGGCATCCCCCGTCGCGGCGTGATCAAGGCTTAACAAATGACCGGAACTTTCACCCCCAATACGCCAGCCGGTAGCACCCAGCATTTCCATTACATAACGATCACCCACCTTGGCACGCTTGAAGGGAACCTCCAGCTCCGCCAACGCCAGTTCAAGACCCAAGTTGCTCATCTGGGTGCCCACTACACCACCAGCGTAACCTTCCTGTTTTGCCATCAGCGCCAGTATGAACAGCAGCTCATCACCATCTACCACGGCACCGGTATGATCTACCATCATCAGACGATCAGCGTCACCGTCCATAGCGATTCCTAGGTCAGCCCCATGCTTGATGACAGCAGCTTGCATGCTATTAAGGTGTGTTGCGCCACATTTATCATTGATATTCATGCCATCCGGTTGGTCATGGATGCTAACGACTTCTGCCCCCAACTCACGATAGACCGTCGGCGCAACACGGTACGCGGCACCATTCGCACTATCCACAACAATCTTTAGGCCTTTGAGGCTTTGATGATTAGGGAGAAATGATTTGCAATATTCAATATACCGGCCACCAGCATCCGGGATGCGTCGCGCCTTACCAAGATTTTCTGAGGACACGCAATCCATGCCGGACTGCAACGCTTTGTCGAGCCAAGCCTCAATATCCAGTTCTTGATCATCAGTCAGTTTCAACCCAGAATCAGCAAATAACTTGATACCATTATCATAAAACGGATTATGTGACGCGCTAATAACTACTCCAGCACTAGCACGAAACGTTGTGGCTAAATAAGCAATAGCAGGCGTTGGCAAGGGACCTACCAAGGCCACATTGACACCCGCCGCTGAAAAGCCTGCCTCTAGAGCCGATTCCAGCATATAACCACTAGCACGGGTATCCTTACCAATGACAACTTCATTGCTGCCATTTTGTAATAGTACTTTACCAGCTGCCCAACCCAACTTAATGGCAAAATCAGGTGTCATTGGGAATACACCCACACGACCACGGATTCCATCGGTGCCAAAAAACTTTCTCATAAATTCGCCTAGTTGTTTAGTTCCAGAATGGAATAGTCTATGGCATGAGCCATTATCGAAGGAGGACCCATAGCTCATGTACATCATGAGCGCACCAAGATCTCGCTCGCCAGACGTAAAGATATACAGCGAACTTCAGCTTTGATCGTGGAATTGAGCCTTCGTTACAATCATAATGCCAAAACGGCACGCAAGTGGCGACATCGTAATTCCGTGGAAGATGAACGCATGGTCTCAAGGTGCCAAGCTCTACTTCCTTGACGCGACTTGAGAAATTTGAAGCGATCACCTTATGGCGTACCACCTAGCTCCCCTTGGATGACTGCTCTTTGTACTCCAACGCTTGATTCCTTATCGAACGCGCTCCATCCTGCATCGCCAGCATGCGCGTCACGATATCAGTCAAATACATCGTCAGCCTCACCTGAATTCAAGCAACAAGTGCAGCACCCGCGGTATCCAAGGCTCCTGAATATTCTCCCAGGATTATCTGGGCCGGTGTTCGATAGCCCAGAAGCTTTCGGGGCCGGTCATTCAGTTTATCGATCACCTCAGGTAGCTTAGTATTGCTAACGTTCTGGAAGTCTGTTCCTTTGGGAAAGTATTGCCGCATCAAACCGTTGGTATTCTCGTTGATCCCTCGCTGGCAGGAACAGTAGAGATCACAGAAATAAATCTTTGCTGCCAAAGACTTCGCGACATCTTCGTGACTGGCGGATTCCGAGCCATTATCCAAGGTAATGGTCTGGACAGCACCACGCCGAGATTTCAGTAACCGTACCATCGCCCGTTGCGTCAGTTCCGCTGTGAGCTTGGGCAATCGAGCGGCCAAGAGATAGCCGCTTCGGCGCTCTACCTGTGTAACCAGACCTGATTGCTTATGTCCCTGAATCACCATGTCACCTTCCCAGTGACTAATGAAGCACCTGTCAATGACCTCAACTGGGCGATGCTAGATACCGACGCGATTCGGTATCTTGCCGAGTCCAGCATTCTTGGCATGAGCACGATGCTTGCTAAGCCGTTACGGCTGGCGCAAATGCTTCCAGAGATCGCCTCCAGAGGCTTTGTCATGCCAGATCATCGTATAAATCCATTGATGGATGACACTCATGCCGAGCAAGGGCGCGATAAAACGGCTGATCTGATCTGAGCTCTATTCCTCACGCAGGCGGCCAGCAATGGCGGCGATCATACTGGGTAAGCGCTTGGTCCGCTTCTTAGCAGTACGGCGTCGCTGATCGCTGCATGACTGGCCCGCGTGGGATGGTAGCCGCTATCGATCGCGTTTCAGCGCAACTCACGACTGATGGTACTGTTATGAATGCCGAGGGATTTAGCGATCTGTCGTCGACTCAATCCTACGTCACGACGTGCATGAATCTGGTATCGTTGGGGTCTGGGTCAGCTGTTGGTAGCTCATGCTCTGCTTCACTTTGGTAGGTAAAGCAGAGAGGGTACCGGCGCTGGCCCTTTTACTTCTATCGAGTGAATCAAAGTGCTGCACTTATTCTATGAATCCAGGGTGCAAAGTATGGAAATGGTACTTTGAAAGCGTAAACCAAGACTGGCTGATTCCCCCTCATTGATAGTAGATAGCCAACATCTTTCTGCATGAAATCAAATTAAGAGTCTAACATTCCCTAGCACTTAAATGAGCTTAGCAATAGTCGCGAGAAATTATATTTAAAGTATCAATTTTCACGAGATGTTAGAGGTGAATTTCTTAAATAGCGCTCTAGTACTTCTTGAATTTTTTCTCCATTCGGGTAACCTACACTATGATTCTTTATTTTTCTATCTATCGCGACCTCATTCCCGTCGAAGAAAATCGGCTCGACACACCCCGGAAATAAATTCTCTACCACAGAGTTTGCGAATTCGTGATGCTGATATGTATAATCGCTTGTGTTGCAATAACTGATTATCTTTTGGGGCCCGGTCAATCCCTTAAGCTTATGTTCAAGGTCGAAAGGAATAAGCTCATCCTGATTGGAACTTACTGCACGGCGCAAGTCTTTAAACTGCCCATGCTTTTCTAATTCAAACTGGCAGTTAGAAACTATTGCAGTCTGATGAAACCGTGAAGCCATATATAAAGCAATATGGCCGCCACCTGAGCTACCATGGAAAATTACCTCGTCATAGCAATGAACCTTTAAATAATTCTCGATGATTTTTGAAATCTTATCTGCCTGCTTATGTTTTTTCGTATCTAAGAACCATGACAAATAAACAGCATCTTCACTAAAAACTTCTAATAGAATATCTGAGAAGCACAAAACACTAGGTTGATTTTTTATATTTAAATCATAAAGCCGGAAACAGGGAAGCTGAAAATTTCGCTTTCTATAGCCTAGAGGTGGGATAGATCCATGAAATGTAACAAAAAGGATATTTGACGATGGGGAACGCTTAAAATAGTGCGAAATACCTAATGATTTAAAATAATCAATTGAGTAAAGACCATGAGATAGAGTTTCGCCATTAAAGGGAGGGGACGGTATTTCCTCTTTTACTGAAGCTTCTTCAGTTTCACTACACTTATCTTCAGTCAATAATGCTTTTTGAAATGAATAAATACCAAATTTATCAGACCTACAGAAAAACTTGACAGAGTATAGCGAGGCTTCTGAGTGGGTTATTGATTTTCGAAAAGTAAACTTTGATTCTTTTTGATATCCCTTCTTTTCTATTATATTACCATCTTTATATAAACGAAATGCATATTCCACACTAGTAGCTTTGTCCGTAACAGCAGTAATAAAACCATTTTTATCTACTGAACACTTTGATTTTAATCTAAAGTAACTCTTAGTCAGTTTATCGCCAACTTCTACATTCGGGTGCAACTCAAGAATTACAGATGTACGACTATCATTATTGCTATAGGTCAACATATTAAACCTCACATTGAGCTCAAGATATTTTAAGGAGAAACTTTCATTTTATAGACAGCTTGGCCGCATATTCTGAGTGCAACACCTGAGCTTCCCTGTAAGGTATTGCGCTCATGTCATACTCAGAACTCAGCGTTACCGATCGTGCCACTATCCAGGTTTGTCTCTCTCAAGGCCTGAGCCTCCGAGCCATTGCTCGATGCCTGAGTCGTTCTCCCTCCACTATCAGCCGCGAAATTCGCCGAAATAGTGGTTCAAGCAACGACTACCGGGCTGAACCTGCGCAAGCGTCACGATCCAAGCGTCGACGCTTTTGCCGGCCCAAACGAAAGCTATCCATCGATAGCGAGCGGTTCGGGCTTGTCGAGTACCTTCTTCGTCGCTACTTGTCTCCAGAGCAGATCGCCGGCAAGCTGCGACACATGAACTTGCCCAAGCTTGAAGACGCCTACGTCTCTCGCGAGACGATTTACACCACTATCTATGCGCTGCCGATTGGGCAACTGCGCAAAGAGCTCATCCACTGTCTGCGGCAAGGCAAAAGTGCGCGTAAGTCTCGTCGTGGTGCGATGGACCGGCGAGGTCAGATCCCCGACATGGTCAGCATTCACCTTCGCCCGCCCGAGGTGGACAAGCGCGAGATGCCGGGGCATTGGGAAGGCGACCTGATCAAGAGCAAAGGCAATGCCTCAACGGTTGGCACTCTTGTAGAGCTCAGTAGCGGATACTTGATACTGGCAAAGATGCATGATGCGACTGCGACCTCTGCCGTAGAGGGCTTCAGTGCCGCCCTAAACAGAATGCCGTTGGCAGCACGGAAAATTCTGATATATGACCAGGGGCAAGAAATGGCCAAGCATGCCGCTATCACGCAAAATACTGGCGTCGGCATCTACTTTTGTGATCCGCATAGCCCATGGCAAAGAGGCAGCAACGAGAATATCAATGGCTTGATTCGCCAGTACCTCCCTAAGGGAACGGATCTGTCACTGACCAGTCAGGAAGACCTGGATGCCATTGCCTCCGAGCTGAATATGCGGCCTCGAAAACGCTTCGACTTCAAATGCCCTATCGAGGTGGTGAATGAACTGATGGCAAAGCACAGTGAAGCACCACCCTCAATTCAATAGTGTGTTGCACTCAGAGCCTGCATCCGCCCAGCTTCAACTCTCTTGTTTTTCGTATTACTTCATTCAGCAAGTCACTGGATACAGTATTTAGAGTAAAGGAAGACAGAACATTTGTCTCATCACCAATCTCAAAGTTCAATTTTATCTTGGAACACTCCTGATATCCAAGATATGACTTAGAAATAATAGCCCAATCTTCGTGACTTTCTTCGCCTATAACTTCCTCATTGGTAACTGTACCATTATCGATAGTAAAATTTGCATGTAGCAAACCAACGTCATACTCAATATTCCCATTAGAATTGTACACTTGACTAATTTTTTTCTCAGAGAAATTCCAGTTTAAGCATGCTTGGATATTGAGATCTGAAGTAGATACAACCTTGTCGACAATAATGATACCTGCTTTTGGCAGAAACCAAACATCTCTACACTTAACTATACTTCCATTTCCTAGATATACTTTATTTCTGGACTTGACGAACCACCACCCGTGGGAATCAACACCGTTTTCGACGATGGTATTTTTAACTCCACTAAAATTAATCTCTTGCTTGTTCTCATCAAATAAAACAAGAACATTATGCGCCCGTGAACTTCTGAAGTAACTCCTATACTTATCAGATTTATATCCGTACTTACCGCCGTCTACAAGTAAATACTCACCATTTTCTTGCCATATCAAACTTTGAAGGTCGTCATGCGCATGGATATTACTGTGATGAGCTCCCATGAAAAAAAGAATAGAATCGTTTATTTCTTCATTTCCCCGAACCTGATAATATCCATCGAAACAAAGAGATGCATAATCACCATATGTGATTTTATCAACATCCCACATCGTATCAGAAAAATCTTTGACTCTTTGTGTCTCACTTGAGTCACCTACTGGCAAACATCTTCCATAGGAATCTACTAACCAGTATTTTAAAATCTCAGCCTTATGAAGGAGAGCATTAATCTCTTGATTATCACACAGTTCTGCCCACCATGGACATGCTAGAAAAGATTTTACCTTGGACAAAACAAAAAAATGATAATCTGGTGAATTTTCAACATGAAGACCATTATCTGTAAACTGGCCTTTAATATGATTTAACATTAAGCGGTCAGCTAAAAAAGATGCATTTTTATAGTATTCAAAATCAGCCTCTCCACCATGCTTGATAAGAACCTCAGCAGCACACTTCAATGCTGAAATCTGAAATAGACCGTGGTTACCTTTATTTATTTTACTTTCATCGGCAAGATTATCTAGATGTTCTTCCAGAATTTCCACATACTGCTCTTCGCGATCGCCATCTTTCAAAAAATAGAAAATATAATGGAGTAGAGCAATACGGAGTACTCTAAGGCCGACTGACATATCGTACCATTGATACTTACTTTTTTTATTTTTATGAAAATCTATCCAACTATTCAATATCTTATGGCCATGTTCGGCACACCATATGGCATCTTTAAAATTACCTTTCCTTAAGCTTTTTACCGCATTAATTAAGTAAGGATCCATCATCCGCAAGGAATGGAGTTGGAACATCCAGTTCCGATCATTATACTTATCTTCTGACCAATCGAAGCTATCGGTGATTACAACAGGGTCAAGCTCCTTTCTGCCTCGTGGGATAAACTCATCATCACAATAGTTTATTTCAAGATCAGGATACTCTTTAACTTCAATATCAAAGTACTTAAGTGTTAATTCCTTAATACTATTGATCATGCTCCCGCCTCAGTTATGTCGCTATAAACTTTACCTACAATAGAAGATGAATTTTTCCAGTCACGCTCCTTGATAACCCAATCCCTACCATTTATAGCCAGGGTGTTCCTGAGATCAACATCAGCTATCAACTTCTTAATGGCGTTACTGAGAGAGAGAATATTACCTTTTTCGAAAACTAAACCATTTTTTTCATTTTCTATAATTTCAGTAAGAGCAGCACAACTAGATACAATTACTGCTTTCTCTGATGCCATTGCTTCGAATGGCTTTAAGGGGGAGACTGCCTCACATACTAGATAAGGCTTCCTCGGGAAAGGGGTGATATCCACAAGCGAGTAATAACTTTGCACTTCCTCATGGGATACACGTCCTGTGATAATCACATATCTCTGTAAATCTAGTTGGACTACTTGCTGCTTAAGCTCATCGAGCATAGCTCCATCACCTACTAGCAAAAACTTAAAATTGGTGACTCCTTCTTGTATAAGAAGCGCTAGTGCATTTAATAGATCGTCAAGTCCTTCATAATTTACGATTGAGCCAATATAGCCTATGACAGTATCTTTATCTTCTATACCTAGCTTTTTTGCCAGTTTTTGATCTTTTTGTAGTGGCATAAATAAGTCTGTATGTACACAGTTCGGGGCGACTGTAATTTTCGAGGCATCTACACCGCGCGACACCATCAAGTCCTTAAGTGCTTCTGTAATGGTAATGACAGCATCAGCAGCATTGCAGGCTTCAGCTTCCATTTTAGCCATAAAGCGGAACTGCTCTGTTTCATCCCACTTCTCTTGACGCGATAGTCGTGTTATTTCCCAAAGCCCACGCACCTCATACACAGATTTAATCCCAAGTCGACGTGCTGCCAAGCTTGCAGCTAGGCCATTAGGGAAGTTCGCAGCAGCATGTATGATACTTGCTTTTTTCTCTATCGCTAAAGCTTCAATTTCTTTTGCATAAGCTTCGACATACTCCGTCATTGTTAAGCTAGAGCGGCGAATTTTTTGATCAAGAGCAAAATATTCAATTCCATCGATCAGATCAAACCTTGGAATACTGTTTGGCAATGGCTTACTGATATGCTTTGCATGATCCGATGGATACCCAGGGCGTGACACTCCATACATCTTGAAGTGACTATTTTTAACAATCCCTGATAATAGTCCATGTGTACGTGTTGCGTACCCCCCCGAATTATACGGCAGACGGTTATGGAGAAGATAAAGAACATTGTCAGCAGCCACATAGGGAGGAGCTAATCGCTTCACCGGCATCGGCATTCCGTTCTCTAATAGGCTTATTTCATCCTCTATCCGTCGAGCTGAATTTTTCCCATTCTTGAAATTAGTACTTGCATCCCATTCATTCAAAATAAGCTTAGTATCATACATACGACCTTGGAACACTAAGCGCTGCCGTGCCATGTCAAATAAGAATGAATCATTCGATAATCGCCAAAGCCACCAATATACATCAGCAACAAAATTAGTAGTCATAGGCATTAATTCTATTGCTTTGACTACTGCTGTCGTATATGAAATGTTAAACCCTAATTCCTTTAAACAATCGCCGATCTCATCAGGTGAACTACAACTTTCGAGCACTTTGAGCGCATGATCGATTTTATCTTCAAATCTACCTGTATAAAAACTAACCAAAGGCTCTCGGATCAATGTACAGTTTGAATCACTTCGATAGCCTAACTTAACTATACATTGCTTGGCCGCATCAGGAATATCAAGAGTCAATGAATATTTTTGACCTTCAGAATTAGTAGAGAGATATTTGTAACTGCCGAATTTTGATGAAGGTCTATATCTTAATAATCGGAAGCTTTCTGACTCTACCGAACGGCCATCTGCGTCTTTAAGTTCTATCCCAGCAATGACCTGATTGTGGGCATAATATTCCTCAGACATCACTTCGAATTCAAAGACCAAACGCTGTCCAGCAGTTAAGAAATTGTATGTGGTTGCCCTATTTCCAACTTGCTCTTTCCTTATCTTACTGTCATCAAGCCTTTTGATACTATCAGTTTGGAAGTCCAGTAATGAGGTTACTCCGACCTCATATTCTCCTCTGTTGTGTTCTGCTTCCCCATTCAATGCCCTCATCATCAACGACAAATGGACAGAGAACTGCAGCTCAGTACCGGGCTTCGGCTTCGGCACCGGCAACTTCAGCGACTCCTGAAGGGCTGCAGCCAGGCTTGAGGCATTACCGGCTTCGAACATCACAACGCCCTCGTGCTTCTGAGCGTATTCCGCTAGAGGCACGACATCGGAGACTACTAAGAGCTTTCCGTAGGCCAGGGCCTCAGCGACTTTCATGGGCGGCACAAGCTGACACACCGTCAATGGCTTGCGAGGAATCACCACTACATCCGACAGCGCGTAGTAGTCAGCTATCTGCTCATGAGGAACTCGACCAGTCTGAATCAGCCACGGTCTGTCTGTTACTGTCTTGATACTTTCTACTGCATGGCTAAGAGGTTGATCATCGCCCACAAGCAGCAGGTGAATTTTCTCACCAGCTTTTATCAAGTCAGCGCAGGCTTCTGCCAACACATCGAGGCCTTCATAGGCAGTTAAGCTACCGATATAGCCGATAACCTTGCTGCTCTTGTCAATCCCGAGTTTCTTTTTGAGTGCGGCATCAGCCGATTTGATGACCGGCAGTTGGCTAACCGCATTGGGAATAATCGAAATTTTTGAAGGATCTACATCTCGGCGTACCAACTCTTCACGCATCGGCTGATTGAGGGTAAATACCTGTTCTGCCATGCGGGCCACGAAGGCATCACGATTCGCTTCCTGCTGAAAAGCTTGTGTCTTGGCATACCCCGGCTCGCGTGCTTCGCGCGATAGCTCCCAGAAGCCTCTCACTTCATTATGGAAAGGCAGCCCTAGGCGCTTGGCAGCCACCCAGGCAGGGAGCCCGACAATATAGTTTGAGGCGGCAATGACCTTCTCAGGACGATAGACGCGGAGTAATTCAATAAGTCGCTCGACACTGGCCTCAAGGTGAGCACGCTCGCCCTTCGGGGCCATACCCGAAGGCCATCGGCTATGGAGATAGCGTACGCCTTCAATACTGACTTCCGGCGAAATATCCGCTTGATCGTTCAGCTCCCAGGGGCGGCCAGGCCGAACAAGACAAAGGACTTCACACCCTTGTGCATTCAGGGCCTGCGCAATGCCCTGTGTTCGAATGGCGTAGCCATTACTGGCATAACTCTGGCCATGGCTGACGATATAGGCTACCCGCCCGGGTATCGGAAATGTCAGAGGAATGTCGTCATATTCGGCCAGACGCGTCGCAAGCTGCAGGATATCGTCCATTTAGTCCTTCTTTACCTTTCTGCGTATACTGTGAAATCAACAAAGGCGCCCAATAGGCGCCTTTGTCACCACCATATGTTAGTGGTCAAGCTAGGGGGAATTAACCCAACAAGCCAACGGCATCAATCACTACGGCTTTTTCCTTCACCGATTCAGCCATCTGGATAAAGGACTTGTGCTTGACCAACACACAGATGACATCAGCTTGTGCGAGAGCTTCATCCAAACTGACCAACGAAACATTCTCGGATTGGAGGCCTTTGGGCAGAGAGTCAATATTGGGTTCCACCACTTGGACCATGCAACCAAGCTCAACCACTTTCTGGGTGATGCCCAAAGCCGGGCTTTCACGTAAATCATCAATATCCGGCTTGAATGCAACGCCCAGGCAAGCCACCGTTAGGTCCCGACGCGTCGCCCCCGGTTGGGTGCGATGCAACTCTTCAAGTGCCTGGCCAACTCGGTCAAGCACCCAGTCTGGCTTGTGGTCATTCACCTCGCGCGCGGTACGAATCAGGCGTGCCTGATCAGGGCACGCTGCCACGATGAACCAGGGGTCCACCGCGATACAGTGCCCACCGACACCTGCACCTGGGGAAAGAATGTTGACGCGTGGGTGACGATTGGCCAGCGAGATAAGGTCCCAGACATTGATATCAAGCTCATGGGCAATAATCGAAAGCTCATTGGCAAAGGCGATATTCACATCACGGAAACTGTTCTCGACCAACTTCGCCATTTCAGCAGTCCGCGCAGTCGTCGGCAGGCACTCACCCTCTACAACAATCTTGTAAAGCTCGCAGGCGACTTCGGCACACTTGGGCGTCATCCCACCAATAACGCGGTCATTCTCTACCAGCTCACGCACTACATGGCCCGGCAATACACGCTCTGGGCAATGGGCAATACGGATGTCTGATGCCTCACCATGTGTCTGTGGGAAGGTGAGGTCCGGACGAGCCTCAGCCAACCAAGCAGCCATCTCTTCAGTCGTGCCAACCGGGCTTGTCGATTCCAGAACCACCAGATTTCCCGGCACCAGTACCTTGGCAATTGCCTTACAGGCAGACTGGATATAACTCAGGTCTGCCTTGTGGTTCTGGCCATTCTCGTCGGTATGGAAAGGAGTCGGCACTGCCACCATGAAAGCGTCAGCAGGCTCTGGTTGGGTAGTGGCACGCAGATAGCCTTCCTTGACTCCCGCGTGCACCACCATATCCAGTTCTGGCTCAATGATATGTATCTTGCCCTGATTGATGGTATCGACAGCTCGCTGATCAATATCCACACCAATCACTTTCTTACGGCGTGAAGCAAATACTGCCGCTGTAGGAAGGCCGATATAGCCTAGACCGATCATTGAAATAGTATTAAATTCCATTATGCTACCCTTAAAAATTTATATTTTATATTCAAAAACGACTATAAGTGCATAGTGTTAAGCTTAGCAGCAGATTTCGATATAATATTATATCAGGCGATTACTACTTCTTTAGCGACCATAGCATCCAATATGCGATGACATGCCTTGCCATCACCATAGGGATTATGAGCATAACTCATGGCACGGTAAAGCTCTGGTTGACTCAACAGTTTTGTCAATTCAGAGGTAACTACGTCCACACTGGTCCCCACCAACTTGACTGTTCCTGCTTGTACAGCTTCTGGACGTTCTGTCGTATTTCGCATCACAAGTACAGGCTTGCCAAGCGAAGGGGCTTCTTCTTGAATGCCGCCCGAATCCGTCAAGATGATATGTGCACAATTCATCAAATAAACAAAGGGAAGATAATCCAGGGGTTCAATTAGGATTATATTCTCAACTTCCGCCAGTAAGCGATTGACTGGTTCACGCACATTGGGATTGAGGTGGACGGGATAGACAATCTGAACATCCGGATGTGCTTTGGCTGTTTCCGCTAAAGCGCGGCAAATATTCTCGAAGCCCTCACCAAAGCTCTCGCGGCGGTGGCCGGTGACCAGCACGAGACGCTTGTCATCCTCCAGAAAATCAAAGCGTGCGCGCAATTCATCCCCCAACGGGCCTTCCTCGAGCTTTCTCACCACCTCAAACAATGCATCAATGACTGTATTACCGGTGACGTGAATATTGGCAGGGTCAATATTCTCTTTCAGAAGGTTTTGACGCGAGGTTTCCGTCGGTGCAAAGTGCTTGGCCGCCAGCGCCGCTGTCAGCTTGCGATTTGCCTCTTCCGGCCAAGGCGAATAAAGGTTGCCTGTCCTCAAGCCTGCTTCTACATGGCCGACTGGGATTTGTTGGTAATAAGCCGCCAGACTGGTGGCGAAAGTTGTTGCGGTATCTCCATGTACCAATACCATATCAGGCTTGAAGTCTGTCAAGACACTTTTCAGCCCTTGCAGTATACCGCAGGTAATATCATTGAGGTCCTGTCCAGGTTTCATCAGATTAAGGTCGTAGTCAGGTTCCAACTCAAACAAATCAAGCACCTGATCCAACATCTCACGGTGTTGTGCAGTCACACAAACTCTGGATTCAAAGCGTTTATCTTCTGCAAGCTGTAAGGCGAGCGGTGCCATTTTGATGGCTTCTGGTCGTGTTCCAAATACCGTAAGAACTCTCATTTCATGGCTCCAAGGGTGGATAGTGCGTAAGCTATGGGCTTGTCTATTTGTGATTCTGTGCAAGGACAAAGTACTTTTCAAGCAACAATTGGGTGTCCTGCAACTGCCTGTTAATTTGATGAGAGGCGTCATTGATAAGCAACTTGCTGCTGCGGTCAGTTACCCTTTTCCCGTCAGTAGTAGGTATCTTCCCCTCTAGTGCTTGTATTCCTTGCTCACATAACGAAAGATTCACTGCCACAATAGATTCCCCGTAGAATTCTGCGACTTTCTGATACAGCTTTCTCGCTGCATGATAGTCACCTTGCTTGAATCGCTGTGCGGCAGCTTCAATGATGTATTGCATAATTTCTCCACGACGTAATTTCATCAATATATCGCATGGCATACCTGGACAAGGCCAAATTGATAATCGAAAGTGAAGTGAATTTTTTTCATATATTATTTAGTTGACAGTTATATGTAATCAGTATTGAAAACTTTTTCCACTGAGTTTCGCAGCCTACACGTTACACCACTGAGCTATTTAGCCACGAAGCTTATGTCTCGCTATATTGCCAAACGTCCGGCAGCGGCTGCCTGTCTTCAGCCTTGCCATAACGTAAATAGTGCAGCAGCGGGTTCATTCCGGCTTGGACCACATCAGGGTAGGAAGTAAGATACCAGATAGTATCAAATAGCCTGCTCGGATTTCTTCCCTCTTTGGCTCCTTCATTCAGATAGTGCTTGATTGGGTCGAGCCCTGCCGCGGCGACATCAGAATATTCAGCGAGATACCAATCGACATCAAACAAGGAAGAGCTATGCAATGCAGCATGGTCAGTTTTTTTCGCCGTTCTGGCTTTCCTTCTTGACAAGACTCCCTTGGCGCGGGAATAAGCCTCAAAAAGTGCCAGCACATGGGCTGTCCGCTCTAGTTCTCTTTCGCGCTGTAAGATTTCCAGCTCGCTGTTGAGCATGCGTATACGGACCTCCAGACTTCTGGAAATCGCTTTTTCTTCGCGTAACTTGCCATCTAGTGACGCAATAGCCTGGCCAAAAACATCCAGTTCCGCTTCATAGTCAAACAGCAGCTCGCGAGCTTGCGCCAGAGTGTGCCTGTGCCGATCGCCTCGCTCTATGACTTTCTGGACATCCGTATCACCCTGGGAGGCAATCGTTACGATTGCCTCTGCTCTACCACCAGATTTTTTCTCTTCACGACTGTCTTTGTTGTTCTTCTGAGACTCTGCGATATACAACTTTTGAAGCAGAGTGACTTGGTCAAACAGGGCTGTGTCGGCAGTGCCCAGAGATACTTTCATTTCACTCTCCTGCGCGATTTTCATTTCACTCCTCAGTGGTGACTGAGCTCGTCCGCTCTGCTCCTTCCATCCTTCACGCATCATCAGTCACGATGGTCACGAATTATCATCATCAGCATGGTAAAAATGAAACCGGAGAACAGCATGAAGATGGCAAAGAGTGTCAGATTATACAGTCGCTCCGGTTTTTCAGAGTATTCCGGCAAGATGGGACTCTGCAGAATACTCACCTGCTTTAGCTTACGTGCTGCTTCAATACGAGTATTTTCAAGCGCTGCCAAAGCGTTGGAATATGTCTGCTTGGCAAAGTCTGCACGTAGCTGCAAAGTCTCGTATTGACTTGAAACAGTATTGAGAGCATTTCCTGATTGACGCGCAAGTCGCTCTTTCTCAAGATCTATTTGTTTTTCAAGCGCCTTTATCTCACTATCAATCCGCACCATCTCGCTCGATCGCTTACTCTGATAACTGGACAAGGCACTCATACGCGCCTTGTAGGTCGCCAGCTCAGCTTCCAGTGAAGACACCACAGTATTGAGACTTTCAACTGTCTGTGTAGGCGATATAAGGCCATTCTCATTCTGGTAGTCCAATAGTTTCTGACGGGATTGTTCAAAACTGTTTTCAAGCAAGCTCACCTGCTTGTCAAGAAACTTGACTTGCTCTTCTGCCAAACGCTGCCCCATCTGATTCATGTGATACTCGCCTTCCACCAACAGGAATTGGGCTAGTTTCTGAGAAAATTCTGGTGTCCAAGCTTGGACTTCAATCTTCAATACCCCCGAGTATTCATCCATTTCTACCGCAACGCGCTTGAGATAGTATTTGTATAGTTCCTCAATGGGGGCCGTCTCATCATTCAGACGAGCAATGATATCGCCGTGCTGACTATAGTGAGCGCGAAAGTCTAGCTCTTCCTGTACCTTCTTGAGCATATCAACACTCAACAGGTACTCTCGTAACAACAGTAAGTCACTATTTTTTTTGCTGCCAGTCAACAGAGAGCCAAAACTCACTTCACTGGCCGCATTGATCTGTGGACTTTCCAATACTACCGTCGCCTTGGTGACATAGCGGTCTTCTGCCCACACCGTCCAGTAAAAGCCTACGAGCAGTATCGACAATAGGACAATCGCCCATTGTGGGTAACGCTTGATAAATGTTGTCATGTAAATTCTCATCAAATAGACATTGCTGATTTCGAGACATCAGCAATCAACAAGGGTTAACTTTTATTCTTTCATCCACCAATAAGATTTAATCAGCTATGCTTTTTCTTGGCATCACTGTCAGCATGATAAGCTTCGATAGCTTGATTGATATCGTCATACCAATATGCACAACCATTACTCAGATATATCCCTGCCTGGCACAACTCCCGGAGAATCCCTTCAGAGTGCGAGACCATGATCAGACTGGCTTGTCCTACCTTGTCCTTGAAGGCCTTTGAAGCCTTGACCTTGAAGGCTCTATCACCTACAGAAGTGGCTTCATCAGAAAGATAGACATCAAAATCAAATGCCAGAGATAAACCAAAATTGAGCCGCGAGCGCATGCCAGAAGAATAGGTACGGATCGGCTCATCAAATGCGGGCCCGATTTCCGCAAACGCCTGAACTCTTTGAATGATTGTTTTTACATCATATTGATTGCCATGCATCCGGGCAACGAACTTGGCGTTCTGCCGACCTGTCATGCTGCTCTGCAACCCTGCGGCAAGACCGATAGGCCAGGAAACTCGCGAATGGCGTATCACCCTACCCTTCTGAGGAGTATCCATGCCGGCAATCAAGCGCAACAACGTCGACTTGCCGGCGCCGTTGGCACCCAACAGGCCCACACTGACACCTGTGGGAATGGTTAGGTTGATGTCCTTCAAGACCCATTGGTCTTCAGCCTGACTATAGTGTGATTGATAGAAGCGTTTGGAGAGATTCTGAATGTCGATCATTGGCTTTTCAGGCGCTCCTTGAAACGAACATGCATCAATAACCCTAATGCCAAAGTAGACAGTACCCAACCCCAAAAGTATTCCATATCCGTGCCATGTACGACCTGATACCCCTCGAAGAACCCATGCCGCATGTATTCGAGGCCATGTACGATAGGGTTCCACATAAGGTATTCCAATACCGAGTGCGGGAAGTGATTCAATGGCATGATGACGCCGGAAAGGATCAGCAGCGGTAACGACAAGATATTGATAATCTTGCCTATCTCAGGAACCAGCGTTCCGAGTACTGACGTAAGAAGCCCAATGCCCAGCCCCAGCAACCAGAGAGATAGCCAGCCAAAGATGGCTTGAAAACCATTGTCAGGCAGGAAGTCTGTACCGAGTAACTGACCACCAAGAACAAACAGCAGAAAAGTGAAGGTGCGAATCAGGCCATTCAGCACATTGCGAACAAGGACACCATCCACTGGCTGTACCTGACGATAGGCAAATAGTGCCTTATTGGCATTGATGGCTCCCAAGCCTTGCATCATGCCTTCACGCACCAAGAAGAACCCCATCAACCCCACTACCATCCAAGGGATGAAGGGTGCATTGACAATCAAGCTGTCTCCACGGATGTAGCTTCGAATACCAATCATAACCAGCATGAAAGCTGCAGGCTCGGCAATCATCCAGAACCAGCCCATGCGGTCAGTCATGGTGCGGCCGATGGCTTCGCGCATGAACATGGCGAACCAAACACTACGCGTTACGGCCCAGGCGGAGCGGGCCTGGGGCCCGCTCTTCTTCTCGCCAGATGGGCGTTCAATTGGCGTGTTTATCTCACCGTTCATGTCATCGTTCATGTCACTAGCCATGATCAGAGATCTATCGCGACTTTGGTGGCAACGGCGACCTGATACAGAATCTGCGTAATACTGGTGGCCAGCTGCAGGTTCTTGGTCGGCGGTTCCGGCAGTACCAGAATCTGATCACCCGAGCGCAGCTCGACTTCCTCGGCACGACGCACGGCGCCGTTCTGGCGCACGACGAGAATCTGGTCTTCATCCGCGTGCTGCGTGAAGCCACCGGCGCTGTTGATGTAGTCCATCACCGTCATGCCCTGGGTGTAGACCATGGCCTGAGGCACCACGACTTCGCCGCTGATCAACAGGGAGTCGCTGATTTCTGGGATGGTGATGACATCGCCATCCTGCAGACGCACATCCGCGATGTTGCCGTCTTCACGCGCCACTACCAGTCGTCCGGTCGGCTCTTCCTTCTTCGCCTGCTCAACGAACTTCTCGATCATCTCGGCTTCTTGGACACGAAGCTCGGATTCTTCGGTGGTCGAGGAAGAAGCGCCTAGATAGGTCGCCTGAAGACGCTTGAGGCTATCCTGCAGTGCCTGCGCCTGCTGTTCCTTGACACTCTCCCGGCGGATAGAAACGCTCTTATAATCGGTCAGTCCTTTCGGCACCCCGACGGCATTTAGCAATTCACCCAGGTGGGCATCGCGCGGCAGTGCATAACGCGACGGGCCATAGAAGCTGCCTTCCAGCTGCACGACGATGGTCTCGTCACGCTGATCGGCACTGAACAGCACTTCATCACCAGCGCGCACATCAGCACCACGGAATTCCGTCACCGGCAGATAGCGCGAGATGGGACCGTCGGGACGAGAGCCACGCAGCAGCACGTGAGAGACACCCGACTTGAGGCGCGCCAAATTCAGGACGTCTTCGCCACTCAGGCGCGAGTCGGTGAGCTCATAGCGGTAATCACGCTCGACATCCCCGACCACGCTGATCGCCGGACCACGCTCCTCGACGACGACGGTATCGCCATCGCGGAACTGCGGACGAGCGATCTCGCCGTTGATAAGAAAGTCATAGAGATCGACCGTATTTATGACGCGGCCATTGCGCTTGATCTTGATCTTGCGGTAGCTGCCCAGTGCCTGGTCGATGCCGCCGGCCTGATCGAGGAAATAGAGCATGGAATCATTCGGGGTACCGGCGTAGCGGCCCGGATTCTTGACATACCCGGTAACGAAGACGCCCACCGGTTGCACGCCCTGCAGGTTGGTGTAGACGCTGACGTTCTCGGGATACACCTCTTGAATGGCGCTGCGTACCTTGCCATCCAGCTGGGCATTGGTGGTGCCCTGCACCATCACCGGACCGATGCCCGGCAAAAAGATGTTGCCTTGCGCATCGACAGGCAGCACGGACTCCATCTCGACCCCACCCCAGACACGCAGGGTGATCTGGTCACCCGGCTTGATGGTGTAGCTGCTGTTGAGGCCATCGGCCATCATACCGCGGAAACCACCGGTAAAGAGGTTTTCGCCGAACGGCGGCAGGGAGTCAGGATCAGTCTGCACACGGGAGGTCAGCGGCCCGTAGGTCCCGCTGCGCCAATCGGCACGCGCCTTGTCTTCTACACTATCCGTCTTTTTCGGAATGCTGGAGGCCTGGTCATTGCTGGACAGGATGGAACCGCTGTCCAGGCCGGCTGCCATGGCAGGGCTGGCGTTCAGGCACGCTACCGCCACCAGGCACCCGGCCCGGAGCAAGAATCTGGAAATCGTCATCGGGCTAGGCCCCTCGTAGTGCAAAGAAAATCGTGCAAAAAATAGTGCAGCGTCGGTCAGGAATGACAGTGCCGACCACACCAGCCTGCCTCCCTGCAAATTCGGTACACGCTTAACCCGTTATGGGCCTTTCAGCGAGAAAGTACCGAGAAGTTGCTGAGAAGTTATTGAGAAACTCCTCAGCGAGCCTCTTCCAGCAGGCCGGTCACCAAACGCTGGGTCACCCAGGTGCCTTCACCGGCCTTGCCGTCATTGCTGGTACGGCACGCCAGCTCCTTGCTGGGCAGATCACGCGAATTGGAGACCGTCAGCTCACGACAGATACGTCCGCTGGCCGCGAAGTAGCGCTCATGGGCGACTACCTCGACATTGCTGCCCCAGGGGCTGGTCGGCACGGCAATCACGCTGCCAGGGGCGGCGCTGTCGAGAAATGACGAGACATCTGCCGGCAACGACGCAGCGCCAGTCAGATTGGCCAAGTTGGTGCTGCCGGCACCGGTGGATTCCGGATAGGAGGTCGCGCATCCCGAAATAGCCAAGGCAAGTCCTGCTGCACAGGCCAAGCGAACGATACGGACTGAAGCCTGACGAGAAAATTTCTGGTTCATGAAAGTGTCCTGATGCTGCAAAGGGCCGCATACGCTAGTAGAACCGGGTTCCACACGGTTCGCTGTGCGGCAAGAAGGTTCGTACGCCTCAAGATAAGCGTGGATTGCAAGCAGCAACCGATTCATGCGGAGAATCCCACCTGAGGAACTGGTTTTGCATGTACGCCCAGAGTCTGAAGTTTCTGATGGTGCGCAAGCCTTCCAGCTCTGCACTGAACTTGACTTGAGGTTGACACGCCGTTGGGGCACTTCGATGACGCATCCCTGTCCCATTTCTGTTGAAGAATCGGCAGATAGCACGGCGAGGCGCTAACAACCCACGCCGAGCACCTTGCCTTAAAAGGAGCCAAGCCAGGTGGCTTTCTCTTGAGCGCCTTTGAAGAGGAAGGCAACACCCATGGGCTATGTAAGGAGTCAGCAGGTGTCGATATAGAGGAAGAAGCTGAATAGCAAGCATGAGGATAGCCATGGCCATAGCGTGCCCGAAGGGTGTAAACGCATTGATGCCCAGCCAAAACAACGACACGGCAGTGGCCATCATCAGCCACTCCGCCGGCCAACGATTCCAGAGAAGCCCTGCCAACACTCCTACCGTCACCACCAGGGTGACAAAAGCATTCATGTGCTGCGCGATTTCCATATACTAGCGTTCCCTTGGCTTCCTGCCGCTTCTACTGTTCAATCTCTGCGCTTCACATTCATATGAAGCTCAAGCACTAATGAAAATGCATCGCAGAGCGTGGCACTTTAGCAGTAAAGCCATTGCTGCTGAAGCGTGCAGAGAAAAAGCTGACAAACAAGATAAAGCACAGGTTAATAATTTGCCTGCTACCAATACTACGAGCAAAGTCTTGATTGAATTCATTCGTCACTTTGCGTACTTTCCCTATTTGCGGACTCTGAGTCAACGCTCTCACTCGACAGTCTCACTAGGCGTGCTGAGCATCACGAGTAAGCAGTCACTTTTTCTTATCTGAAACGGACACCCTGCATGCTGAAGGCGGCAATGAACCAAGGATGGGAGCTTCTCATGCGTGCTCTGCCCTGCGCCTCTCACGCTCGGCACGGATCAGCCGATGTCACGAATGACGCGACCTCTGGGGCATCGCTCTGTTTTTCTTCAGGAATTTTTCGCCAACCACTTCTTGCTTGCTTCATTCCCGAGTTGCTGCCACTGACAAGAGGGCGTACACACCTTTCATGTCAGAACAATGACAACTCGCTCACCTCCAAGACTTTATCTTTCGCTGCCAGGCGACGCGCCCCGACAGGTACACTGAGCAAAAAAAATGTAGGAAAAGAACAACATCCAGCAGCGAGCGAGACTGATACTTTGTCAGAACTCGGGGCCTTGAAAGGGATAAATACTGCGCCAGAATTCGTGGGCCAGAAATCCTCGACAAACATCATGCGTGTCATCGGTTGGGGACATAAACCTACTGCGAAGCGCGCGCGCCAATATGCGCTTGAACATGGATTGCCCTACGTCGCATTGGAGGATGGTTTCCTGCGCTCCCTGACCCTGGCAAGCGCCGGTTACCCTGGCATGGCGATGGTGGTCGATCATCAGGGCATCTATTACGATGCGCGCCAACCGAGCGATCTCGAGCAACTGATCAAGGAAGCGCCGACGCGTCAGGCAGAAGCATTGCTGGCGCACGCGCGCTTGGCTCTCGAAAGCCTTCGCATGCATCGCTTGAGCAAGTACAACCATGCACCAGAGCGTAAGCTGCCACCTCGAAAGGCTGGCATGCAGCGACTTCTCATCGTCGACCAGACCGCCGAGGATGCGTCTGTCGTGGGCGGCATGGCCAGCCCGGAGACTTTCCTTGCCATGCTGAGGGAGGCCTGTGCCATCGAGGGAACCGAGGTGTGGGTCAAGGTGCATCCGGATGTGATCGCCGGCAAGAAGCGCGGCTATCTGCTGGAGGAGGCACGCAAGCTTGGCTGCACGCTACTGAGTGACGACATCAACCCCTGGTGCCTGTTCGAACAGGTCGATGGCGTCCATGTCGTGACCAGCCAGCTTGGGTTCGAGGCCCTGATGGCAGGCCTGCCGGTGACCTGTCACGGCATGCCGTTCTATGCCGGGTGGGGTCTGACGGATGATCGGCAACAATGTCCGCGCCGAGGCCAGTCACGCACGCTTGAACAGGTGTTTGCCGCGGCCTATCTCGAATACAGCCGCTATGCCAACCCCTATACCCAGCAGGCCGCGACGCTCGAAGAGATCATTCAGCTGCTTGCAGACCAGAAGCGAATGGCTACCAGATTGGCAGGTCACTGGATAGCGCCGGGGTACTCGCGCTGGAAGCGTAATTTCCTGCCCGGCTTCCTGGGGCCATTGGCGCACTGCGACTTCGTCACAAGCGATGCCATCGCACTGCAAAAGCTGCAAAAGCTGCAAAAGACAGCTGGTGTCACCATCGCGCATGATCCGCAAGCGATGTCGCAGCGCGAACAAGAGGCCCCACCCCCTACCCGCGTGCTGAGCTGGGCGAGCCGAACCACAGCAGAGCTGGAAGCCTCCGTCATTTCACAAGGGGGCGCTCTGTGGCGAATCGAGGACGGTTTCTTGCGCTCAGTCGGCCTGGGGGTGGATCTCACGCGGCCACTTTCGCTGATCCTCGACCCGCTCGGCATGCATTTTGACGCCAGTCGCTCAAGCACACTGGAGCATTGGTTGATGCATCATGATTTCACCGATGCCGAGTTAGGCCGCGCACGCCAATTACGCGAGCGCCTGATCACGTTGGGACTGAGCAAGTACAATTCGGAAGGTGATGAATTGCCGGACCTTCGCGCGATGGCCAAGGGCCGTGACGTGATATTGGTCGTCGGCCAGGTGGAGTCAGATGCCTCGATACGTCATGCCTGTCCCGGGATACGCACCAATCAGGCTTTGCTTGGGGCGGCGCGAAAATTGCACCCTGAAGGCTACGTGATCTATAAGCCGCATCCCGACGTTGTCACAGGGGGGCGTAGTGGCGAGGTGGCGACTAAAGGCGGGACGTACGATCTCGAATTGAGCACTGGCAATATCAGTCGGTTATTTGAGCAGGTGGATCATGTGCACACGCTCTGCTCGCTCGCAGGCTTCGAAGCCCTGATACGAGGTGTACCCGTCACGACCCATGGCCTGCCCTTCTATGCTGGCTGGGGGCTGACTCATGACCTTGTCGAGTGTCCAAGACGAACTCGGCACTTGAGTGTGGATGCTCTGGTGGCTGGCGCTTTGATCGAGTATCCCGTGTATGTGGACCCTGAGCACGGTCACTTATGCAATGCCGAGACAGTCGTCACGATCCTGGAACAACAACGTGACAAGCTTCGCAGAGGTACCTTGAAGCCTGCATTGCATTGGAAAACCCGTCTTTATCGAGGCTATCGCGCCTTATTCATCGGGAAGCATTGAATCATGTCACATGGACGTCTGGCATTGCCTTTCACCACTTCAGCTTCCGCCCTCATGACCGCGGACGCTCGCGCACACAAGGGCCTTGGGGAGCAAGGCCTCTCGCCGGTAAACTCCGTGGCTAGCGCGTTCGAAAAGCTGCGCCAGCTCAAGATGTCGGATGATGCCGTCCTGACACGCCCGCAAGCTCTGCCCGACGTTTCCCGTGGCGCTGAATTGCACACTCCGGGGCAGCCACCCTCTGCTCACATCCGACCGGGGGGCGGCCGCCGGCGTGTATTCATGTTGCTGCAGGGGGTGTGCTCACCCTTCTTCCTGCATCTGGCGAAAAAGCTCAAGCAGGATGGCCATGAGGTCATCAAGGTCAACTTCAACAGCGGCGACAGCTTCTACTGGCGCCACGACAAGGCGTATGCCTATCGCGGCAAGCTCGAGGACCTCGGCGACTGGATCGCCGAACTCTGGCGCAAGCATCACGTCACCGATCAGGTATTGTTCGGCGACCGACGTCCGGTACATCGTGATGCCGTGCTCAAGGCGGAATATCTCGGCATCCGTACCCACGTGTTCGAAGAAGGCTACTTCCGTCCCTATTGGGTGACGCTGGAGCGCGAAGGCGTCAATGGCCACTCCCTGCTGCCACGCGACCCTGACTGGTTTCGTGAGGCAGGCAAACACCTCGAAGATGCCCCCACGCCGCAGCGTTTCAAGGCGCCTTTCAGTGAGCGCGCGCGCCACGACATCACCTACCACCTGGCGGGCGCGGCCAATCCGCTGCTGTTCCCGCGCTACCGCCCGCACAGCATTCACGCCGTGCAGGAATACGCGGGCTATGCGACACGACTGCCCTTGATGCGCTGGTACAAACGGCGTGATGCCAAGCGTATCGATCAGCTGATGAGCAGTGGCGCGCCCTACTACATGCTGCCGCTGCAGCTGAATACCGATGCCCAGATACGCCATCACTCGCGCTTTGCCAACATGCAGGAAGTCATCCAGCGGGTGATGAAGAGCTTCTCCCAGAATGCGCCACGCGGTGCACGCCTGGTGATCAAGAACCACCCACTCGACATGGGGCTGGTGGATTACCCGAGACTGATTCGGTCATTGGAACGCCGCTACGACCTGATCGGGCGTATTGTCTACCTAGAGAGCGGCAACCTAGAGAAGCTGCTGCAGCAGGCCAAGGGCATGATCACGGTCAACAGCACGACCGGCAACGTGGCGCTGCAGTATCGTTGCCCGACCTACTGCATGGGTGACCCGATCTTCAATCTGCCGGGCCTTACCTTCCAGGGCTCGCTGCATGATTTCTGGACCCAGGGCCAGCGCCCCGACACCACGCTCTTCCGACATTTCCGCAATACGGTGATTCATACCGTGCAGCTAAATGGCGGATTCTACTGCAAGCCGGGCATGCAACTGGCCGTGGTGGGCGCCTCCAAGATACTGTGCGCCGAACGCTCGCCGCTGGAGAACATGTTGAGCCGCTGCTGAACATGCGAAAAGACTGCTGGATTACGCAACATCGGTGAGATACGCCAATGATGGCAGCCTCTCTCACCCGACCATAACGAGAAACGCAAGGGAACTGCCGACCTTCGGTGTCGGGATTCAAGGAGACCAAAGATGACGGCCATGCCCCCCCAGCAGCCAGAGCCTACCGACGCTGAACGCGCCACTGGCACTCACCGAGCGGATCCTCGACCAGCAGGTCATCGACCTGCAGAGAACGACGCCAGTGCGAAAGCCGCGCAGGATGCCAGCCGCCTGCGGCGCGTCCTGATCACCGGTGCCACGGGCGAGATCGGCGGTGCCTTGGCGCGCGCCTACGCCGAGGCCGGTACCACGCTGATCCTCACCGGCCGCAAGCAGCGCAAGCTCGATGCGATCGCCAACGACTGCCGCAAGCTGGGCGCCGAGGTGGAATGCACGGTACTCAACCTGTGTGATGAAGAGACCCTGTTCACCTGGCTGGATGAAGTCTGCGCGCGAGGCGTGCCGGACATCGCCATCGCCAATGCCGGCATGAACACTGATATCGGCCCCCAAGGCAATGGAGAGCGCTGGGAAGATTCACGCCGCCTGCTGCAGACCAACGTGATCGGCACGCTGGGCATGGCCCACCATCTGGCCATGGCGATGAAGCAACGCGGCAGTGGTCAGCTGGTACTGCTCAGCTCCCTGGCGGCCTGGCATGGCCTGGCATTGACGCCCAGCTACAGCGGCAGCAAGGCGGCGGTCAAGGCGTATGGCGAAGGCCTGCGCAGCTGGCTCAAACCCCATGGTGTGGGGGTCACCGTCGTCATGCCCGGCTATGTGACCTCGCCGATGTGTGAGGCCATGCCAGGGCCCAAGCCCTTCGAGATGCCACCCGAAAAGGCCGCACGCCGCATCCTCAAGGGTGCAGCGCGCAACCGGGCGCGTATCAGCTTCCCCTTCCCGCTCAACTTCGGTTGCTGGTGGTTGAGTGTCCTGCCCGCCGGAATCTCCCAGCGCCTGCTCGGGTGGTTAAATTACACTCATTGATCGGGGCATGCCTCTCTCAAGCCACGGGCAGGCTTGCGTCTACATGAACCGTGAGCCGGCCCACCGTGAGCAGCGGGTGATGACTCAGCGTTTTTCCATTGTCATGACAATGAGTTAGCGTAATACCCCAGCACTTGCCACTGGGATATACCCTCCAAGGTCAATGGGGAAGACAGTTGCGGGAACGCCATAGCGTTAGTTGAACACGCTGGAACGATCAGGATCTGGACACCAGAGCACCTGAAAATACTGCGGCGAGGGGTCGACTTGTTACTCCCCTGGCCGCCATGGATCTTGATCAGGGTCGAGTACTCGACCGGACACTACACAGCCCCTGCGACGGCAGAGGCTAACGAGGTCGGCATTACATGGAGTTTGTCATTGCGTTTGTGTCTTTCATGGCCGGGCCACTGCTGGTCGGCCTCGGGGTGACGCTGGGGCTTGAGCATCTGCTGCTGAAACAGATGACGACACCGCCAGCCGCTTTCTGGCGTCGCCCCGTCAGTGCCAGACTGGCACATGTCGGGTACTGGTGCGCCAGCTGGTCACTGTGCACCTTGATCACCCAGCGCCCCTGGTTCTCGCTGATTGTCGTCAATGCGCTATGGCTGGTGGTACTGCAGGTCAGCCACACCAAGTACGTGTCGCTGCGCGAACCCTTCCTCAGCCAGGATTTCGAGTACTTCACCGACGCCATCAAGCACCCGCGCCTGTATATCCCCTTCTTCGGCATCGGGCTGACCATCGCCGCGACCACGGCAGGGGCGCTGGCGATCGGTCTGGGGCTCTGGCTCGAGCCCGCGCTGGGCTTCTCCGCCGCCTACTCAGGCAACGCCGCTCAATGGCTAGTGCCGCTGATCAGCTTACTGATCGGCGCGGGCCTCCTGATCTATGCCCTGGGCAACCGTCTGGCCGGCAAGGTAATGCTGGTACCTGAATTCGACCTGAGCGAGCTGGGGATGGTGCCCTATCTGCTGGCCTATGCGCGGCTGGCGCGTCGCCCGCTGACGCCGCTGCGCAATCCGTTGGAGGAAGCACAGCGCGAACTCGACACCGTCTTGCGCGAACTCGATGACGAGGACGCCACCAAGGCACTGCCCCATGTCGTCAGCGTGCAGAGCGAATCCTTCTTCGATGCCCGCCGCGTCTATCCACGAGTACGTGACGACCTACTGCCGAACCTGGACCGCTGCCACTTCACCGCCCTAGCCCAGGGCCTGCCGTGTGGTCGTCTGGCCGTGCCGGCCTGGGGCGCCAATACCGTGCGCACCGAAACCGCCTTCCTGACGGGCCTGACCGCCGAGGAGCTCGGCGTGCACCAGTTCAACCCCTACCATCAGCTGGCGCGTCGCGCCGTGCCCAATCTGGCCGCCAGCTACAAGGCAATGGGCTATCGCACCCTGTGCATCCACCCCTACCCGGGCACTTTCTACCTGCGCAATCAGGTGCTGAAACAACTCGGTTTCGATGAATTCCTCGACATCGCCCACTTCAGCGATGCCGACAGGAGCGGCCAGTACATCAGCGATGCCGCCGTGGCGGCCAAGGTGGAAGACTGCCTGCTGGAAGCCAGCGACACGCCGTTGTTCATCCAGGTGATCACCATGGAGAATCACGGCCCGCTGCACCTGGAAACCTTCGACAGCGCACGTCTGCCGGAGTGGTACGACGGAGACCTGCCGGATAACTGTCAGGAACTGGGCATCTACCTGCGTCACCTGGTGAATGCCGATGCGATGATCGATCAGCTCACCACCGCGCTGGCGCGACTGCCGCGCGGCGGGCTGCTGTGTTTCTATGGAGACCATGTGCCGATCATGCCCGAGGTCTATACGACCCTGGGCGAGCCCAATGGCGTGACCGACAGCTTCATCTGGTCCAGCGCCCTGCCGGAGTCCGACGACACCGCCCGCCAGACCATGGCGGCCGTGCGCGACAAGGACCCGCAGCTGATGGAGTGGGCCCTCGACTGCGAAGGGCCCTTCAAGACTGACGAGCAATGCCGCAAGGGCGACCCGCGCGTCATCAATATCGATACATTAGGAAGTGCGCTGCTGAAGGCGACCGCGAAACATGCTCGCCACAGTGCCGTGACTCAGAAGTTCAGGAGCTTGTCATGACCCGACGCGTTGCCATCATCGGCGCAGCCAGCCGTTTCCCCGGCACCACTCAGGCCACCCTGTGGGACGACCTCCTGGCCGGCAAGGACATGGTGACCGAAGTCGCCGACGACCGCTGGAGCAAGGAATCTCTCTCGCACCCGGACAAGAAAGCCCCGGGCATGAGCTACAGCTTCGCCGCAGGTTCACTGGGCGACATCACAGGCTTTGATCCCGCCTTCTTCGGTATCAGCCCGCGCGAAGCCGCCAGCATGGACCCTCAGCAGCGCATGCTGCTGGAGATGAGCTGGGAAGCCATCGAGCACGCCGGCATCCCCGCTGAGAAGCTGCGCGGCTCATGCTGTGGCGTCTTCATGGGCATCGCCAGCCTGGATTACTCCTACCGCATGGCGGATGACCTCAGCGCCATCGGCCCGAACACCGCGACCGGCAATACCTCCAGCGTGGCCTCCAACCGCCTGTCGTATGCCTTCGATCTGCACGGCCCGAGCCTGTCACTGGATACCGCCTGCTCTTCTTCAATGGTCGCCTTCCATCAGGCCTGCCAGTCGATCAGAAGCGGCGAGACCGACATGGCGCTGACCGGCGGCATCAGCCTGCACCTGCATCCCTACGGCTTCCTGATCTTCTCCAAGGCCACGATGCTGTCGAAGACCGGCCGCTGTCAGGTATTCGATGAAGCCGGCGACGGCTATGCCCGCTCCGAGGGCGGCGGCGTCTTCCTGCTCAAGGATCTCGACAAGGCCATCACCGATGGCGATCGCATTCTCGCCGTGGTGGCGTCTTCCGTGGTCAATACCGACGGCTACAAGTCCGGCCTGACCGTGCCCAACCCGGCGGCGCAGATCCAGTTGATGGAACAGGCCTGCGAGCAGGCCGGCATCAGTCCGGACGAGATCGACTACCTCGAGGCCCACGGCACCGGCACCGCGGTCGGTGATCCGCTGGAAACCCGTGCCATCGGTGCCGCCATCGGCCAGAAGCGCGCCAGTCCGCTGCCGATCGGTTCGATCAAGAGCAACATGGGCCACCTGGAAACCGCCTCTGGCGTGGCCGGTTTGGCCAAGGCACTGGGCGTGATCGCGCACCGCGAAGTGCCCGCGACGATCAAGATCCAGCGTCTGAATCCGAAGATTCGTACCGACGAGTGGAATCTGGATATCGTCACCCAGCCGCGCAAGCTCAAGGCAGACGGTCGCCTGGTCGTCGGGGTCAACTCCTTCGGCTTCGGTGGCGCCAATGCCCACGTGCTGCTGGAAAGTGCCCCCGAACAGTCGGTAGCGCAACCGAGCAGTGAAGGTGAACAGACGCCGCCGCTGCGCCTGAGTGCCCGTTCGCCACAGGCGCTCAAGCAATCCGCGCTGGAGCTGGCAGAGCACCTGCGTGAGCTCGCCGCCCACGGCATGGCGCCAGGCCTCTACGATCTCGCCTGGCAGTTGGCCGCCCGCCGCGAGCACCATGTGCATGGCGCCCTGCTCAGCGCAGACACCCTCACCACCTTGCTCGAGGACTTCGACACCCTCGGCAGCGAGGGGGATCTCGGTGACCATCCGCGCATTACCCTGGCGGACCGTCTGCCGGCATTGCCGAGCGCCAGCGACAATGGTGCATCGCCGCGCCATGGCGCAAACGCCGTCAGCAGCGTTCAGCAAGAACGCGGCCCGGTGTTCGTGTATTCCGGCAATGGCTGCCAGTGGGCCGGCATGGGCCGTGCCTTGATGGATGAATCCGCCAGCGTGCGTGCCTGTCTCGAGCGCCTCGATGTCGCCTTCCGCGACTTCAATGGCTTCGAGCTGCTCAAGGAGCTGGACGGCAGCCTGAGTGAGAAAGGCGAGAACCGCCTGGATGCCACCGAGATCGCCCAGCCGACGCTGTTCGCGCTGCAGGTCGCGGTCACCGAGTGGCTGATCGAGCGCGGTATCCGTCCTGCTGCCGTCACTGGTCACAGTGTCGGCGAAGTCGCTGCCGCCTGGGCCAGTGGCGCGTTGACGCTCGACCAGGCCACCCGCGTCATCTTCCAGCGCAGCTACCACCAGGGGCGTACCCGTGGCACCGGCGCGATGATGGCAGTGGGTCTCGGCGAGTGCGAGATGCGCGAGTGGCTGGAGCAGCCGCAATGGGCGTCGCTGTCACTGGCCGGTATCAATGGCCCGCGCGGCACCACCCTGGCCGGCGAGCGTGAGCTGCTGGAAGCGCTGAGCAAGGAGCTCTCCGACCAGGGCACCTTCGCACGAGTGCTGGGACTGGATTACGCCTTCCACAGCCCGGCGATGGACCCGATCAAGTCCGGTCTGCTCGAATCCCTCGACGGCCTGGTGCCTCGTGCCACCCATACCCCGTTCATTTCCACCGTCACCGGCAGCGTCATTGCCGGCGAACAGCTGGATGCACGCTACTGGTGGGAGAACATCCGCCAGCCGGTCATGTTCGAGGCCGCCGTTACCTCACTGGTCAACTGGCACGCCGACACGGAAGAGAACGCTGCCCTCGGCCGCCATCGCCTGCTGATCGAGATCGGCGCGCACCCAATCCTGCGCAGCTACCTGAATGACATCCTCAAGGCACGCAGTGAAGAGGCGCCTGCCGGCCAGGTACTCGCCAGTCTCGACCGCCGCCATGCCGGGGTAGACGCCCTGGAGCATCTGCGCGGTCGCGTGTTGCTCTCCGGCGCGGTAGATCTGTGCGCACAATTCCCAGTCGCTGGCCAGTTCGTCGAGCTGCCCAGCTACCCGTGGCAACGCATCCCGTGCTGGCTCCAAACCACCAGCGAAAGCCAGCGTCTGCTGGATCGTCATTACGTACATCCGCTGCTCGGCTATCGTCTGGCTCAACAACGGCTGACCTGGGAAGCCCAGCTCGATACCCAGAAGGTCGCGTGGCTGGCCGATCACCAGGTCGGTGAGAGTGCCGTCTTCCCGGGGGCCGGCTATCTGGAGCAGTGCCTGGCCGCCGCCCACGAATGGCAGGCCGCCAGCGCCGATGCGGAGAGCCTGCCCGACGTGCTGGACCTGGAGGACTTCGAGATTCGCGCCCCGCTGCTGCTCGATGACAGCACCCTGCGCCTGACCCGCCTGTCACTGGACAGCGCCAATGGCGCCATGCGTCTGGAAAGTCGTGAGACTCGCGCGGAAGATGCCGACAAATGGAACCTGCACGCCGTGGCGCGCGCCTTCACCGCCACGCGCGGGCGCCTGCTGGAGCGCACTGCTCCGATCCTGCCCACTCGCGCTGCCGATTTCGGGCGCGATGAGCACGTGGCCGCTGCCGCGCAACTCGGCTTGCATTACGGCCCGCATTTCCGCGCCGCCGAGCAGATCTGGGTCGACGCGGGCGCCGGTCATCACGCACCGGGCACCGCGCGTCCGCAGGTGCTGGCCCGTTTCTCGTTGACCGAGGAAATGGCAATTCAGGACGCCGATTTCCATCTGCACCCCGGCGTGCTCGACAGCGCCTTCCAACTATTCATTCCACTGCTGGGCGTGCTCAAAGGCCAGATGGCAGCAAGCAATGGCATGGCCTTCGTACCGGTACGCGTCGGACGCCTGCAAGTGCGTGAGCAGGTACGCGCCTCGCAGATCGTCACCGCACGGGTCGTGCTGCGCTCGCGTGGTCCGCATTCCCTGTGTGCCGACTTCGAGCTGTTCGATGCCGAAGGCCGCGCCGTAGCGGTTGCCGAAGAGGCCCGTTTCCGCGCCGTACGCCTGGGACGTGATGGCACGGCGCATCTGGATTATCTGGATATCGAACTGACTCCCGCACCGCACCCGCTCACTCAGCCGTCCGCACCGGCGCTGGATCTCGCAGGCCTGGTGAAAGACGCCATGCAGGCCACAGAGGCTGCCGATGGTGGTGAGGATGGTGAGGCGAATGTTGGTGAGAGCGACGCAGCCGCCAGCGCACAGACACTGCTGGCCGACAGCCAGTGCTTCCGCGATGAGCTGGAGCCGCTGCTCGACAGCCTGATGCTCGCCAGCGTCCACGAAACCCTGCTGCGTCACGCCGCGCCGGGCGACCCGGAGCTGGCCCATCTGGATCACGAGGCGCTGTCGCGCTGGCAGCGCCGTTGTCCGCTGTTCAGCCGTGCCCTGCTCGACTGGGCCGAGTCACAAGGCCTGACGGAAGCACTCGATAGCGGAGACTGGCAAATCAACTCGCTGGATCTCCCCGCCGCCAATGACATCTGGCAGCTGCTGGTACGCGACTATCCGGGCCAGTTCCCGTTGACGCATGCCGCCGGTCGCCTGCACCTGCACCTGGATGAATGGCTCAATCGCGGCATGCCGTTGGACGGCACCCCGTTGGGCGACAGCACAACGCCGGATAGCAAGGATGATGAAGTGGCAGCAGACCGCGAGGCACTGCTCTCGACGGATGCCAGTGCCGCACTGGAGCATCTGCGCCAGCCGCTGATCCCGACGCTGCTCAAGACGGCGGTCGGCAATGCCGGCTGGCAGTGGTTGAGCGCACAGCTCGATCAACGCATCAGCAGCGCGCTTGCCACTCTGCCGGCCGGCCAGCGCCTCGATGTGCTGGAGCTGGGGGCCGGCGGCCCCTGGCTGGGCCAGCGTCTCGCGACACTGCGTGAGGCGGATGCACGCAATGGTCGCTACGCGGCGCTGGATTACCGCTTCGTGGCGGCCAGTGCCGGTGCCCTCAGTGAAGCCAATCGCCTGCAGGATGACTTGCCGCTGATCGACGTGATCGCAGGCGAGGCCTTCTTGGACACTGCCACGACCCACAAGACGCAGCTCGCCATCGTGCATCTGGACTTCGAGGCACCGTCACAGGCGCGCGAGCTGCTGACAGTGCTGATCGCCCGCCTGGCACCCGGTGCGCAGCTGCTGCTGTGTGGCTGTGAACCGGCGGCCTGGGCCGGGCCGATTCTGGCTCTCGATGATGGTGAGCAGCTGCGCAGTCATCCGGGTATCGCTCAATGGCAGCGTCTCCTGACCCAGCTGGGCCTCGACATCGAATCGGCAGCGCCTGCCAGCGATAATCAGGGTACTGAAACATCAGGCGCCTGGTGGCTATCCGCGACGCTTGCCGCCCAGGCACCGCTTGCGGCTCTTACGAAAACCGCTGAAGGCCAGATGGCGGCAAGTGAATCAGTGGAAAGCAAAGCAGTGGCAAGCAAAGCAGTGGCAAGCAAAGCTGAAGAAAGCCAAGCCGCCACGCTCTCCATCGCATTGCTGGATTGCCCGCAGGCACCGGCGAATCAGGTACTCATCACCCGCTTGAGCGACTCGCTGACCGCACGTGGACATCAGGTCAGCCATCAGTGCCTGTCAGCCAATCTGCCCGCTGATGTATCCGCATTGTGCGAGCAGTTGGACGGCGTTGATCACCTGATCGCGCTGCCCAGCGCTGCGGCGACAGCTGAGCAGAATGATACGGACAGCACCAATGCCCTCCAGTGCGCACGCCAACAGCTGCTGACACAGGTCGCCCAAGCCTTTGACAGCGCCCAGGAGCAAGACGATAGCCGCCTCGCCCCGACCCTGTGGGTGCTGACAAATGATGTGGCAACACTGTGGCAGACAGATGACGCCCCCGCAGCGACTCCACCGGCGGATGCGGCCAGCTGGGGCTTTGCGCGCAGTCTGGCCAACGAAAGCCAGTCGCTGGCCATTCGCCTGCTGGATACGCCGACGCTGGAGCACGATGCCGTCAGCATGCCTGCCTTGTTGGGCGCGCTGGTGCAGGAACTCGAAGCGCCGGATCACGAGCAGGAAGTGGTGCTGGATGCCACTGGCGTGCGCTTCGCGACACGTCTGCGTCAGGTGGCGGCGCCTCAGCAGGCTACTGGCGGCGAGAGCTCCCTCTCGCAAATCTCAGGCTCGCAGGCGTCAGGCGCTCAGCGCCACGGTGTCAGCCTCGGTTTCAGCCAGCCCGGCCAATTGCGCAACCTGGAATGGCAGCCACGCATTCTGCCCGCCGTAGCAGCTGGCGAAGTCGAAGTGCGTGTCGAGGCGACCGGCCTCAACTTCCGCGATGTCATGTACACCCTCGGCCTGCTGTCGGATGAGGCCATCGAGCACGGCTTCTCCGGCCCGAGCTTGGGGCTCGAATTCTCCGGCATCGTCACTCAGGCTGGCGCCAATGCCGAATTCAAGGTCGGCGAGCGTGTGGTCGGCTTCGGCCCGGCCAGCTTCTCCGACCGCTTGGTGATTGCCGACACGGCGCTGGCGCGTGTGCCCCAAGGCGTCAGCCTGGAAGCCGCGGCGACCATCCCGACCACCTTCTTCACCGTCTACTACGCGCTCAAGCATCTGGCACGACTGGAAGAAGGCGAGAAGGTACTGATTCACGGCGCCGCCGGCGGCGTGGGCATCGCGGCATTGCAGATCGCCGAGTGGCTGGGCGCCGAGGTATTTGCGACCGTCGGCTCACCGGCCAAGCGTGACTTCCTCGCGCTGATGGGCATCGACAACGTCTATGATTCGCGCAGCCACGGCTTCGCCGAGGATATCCTCGCGGACCTCGCCGCGCGCCAGCAGCGCGATCCATCCGTCGATGCGCGTGGTGTCGATGTGGTGCTCAACTCGCTGGCCGGTGAAGCTATCGCCCAGAATCTGCGTGTGCTCAAGCCGTTCGGGCGCTTCTGTGAGCTGGGCAAGCGCGACTTCTACGAGAACACCCCGATGGGGCTGCGCCCGTTCCGCAATAATCTCAGCTACTTCGGTATCGATTCCGATCAGCTGATGAAGGAATGTCCGGGCCTGACCACGCGCCTGTTCCGCGAGATGATGGCACTGTTCGAGGACGGCACCCTGGCACCGCTGCCCTACACCACCTTCGATTCCAGTCAGGTGGTCGAGGCCTTCCGCTACATGCAGCAGGCACGCCAGATCGGCAAGGTGGTGGTCACTCAGCGAGCTGGCGAACACGTCGCTGAGCAGACCAGTGCGAGAGCTAGTGCAACGCCCCATCAGCGCGACGCACTAGCGGCCAATCAAAAGACTCTGTCGATCGACCCGACTGGCAGCTATCTGGTCACCGGCGGTCTGGGCGGCTTTGGTCTGCGCAGCGCCGAGTGGCTGGCCGCGATGGGCGCGCGTGAGCTGGTCCTGCTCGGGCGCTCGGGCGCGGCCAGTGAAGAAGCGCAGCAAGGTGTCGCGCGTCTCGAGGCCCGGGGCGTGAACGTGCATGCGCTGGCCTGTGATGTCGCCGATGACGACGCGTTATCAAAGGTGTTCGCACGCTTCGGCAAGTCCGCTGACGCCGATGGCATCGCACCGCTCAAGGGCATCATCCATGCCGCCGCGGTGATCGATGATGCGCTGATTCGCCATCTCGATGCCGAGCGTATCCAGCGCGTGATGACGCCGAAGCTGGAAGGTGCGCGCCTGCTGGATCGCCTGAGTGCCGAGCATACGCTGGACTTCTTCGTGCTCTACTCCTCGGCCACCACCCTGTTCGGCAACCCGGGACAGAGCGTCTACGTGGCGGCCAATCACTGGCTGGAAGGTCTCGCCGCCAACCGTCGTGCGCGTGGCCTTCCCGCCACCTGCGCGCGCTGGGGCGCGATAGAGGATGCCGGCTTCCTGGCGCGCAACGAGAAGACCCGCGAAGCACTCAAGAATCGCCTCGGTGGCGATGCACTGATGGCAGACCACGCGCTGGCCTGTCTCGGCGAGATGATCCGTGAGGATCAGAACGCTCAGGCACTCGGCCTGCCGGGACGCTCACTGGGCGTACTGGAGCTGGACTGGGGGGCGCTTGCACGCTTCCTGCCGACCGCCGCCACGCCCCGCTTCGAGGAAGTCGCCCGCCGCGCCGGTGAGGATGACAACAGCCAGGCGCAGCAGGATGATATCGCCGCGGCACTGGCGGGCTTGAGCGGCGAAGCGTTACAGACCGCCATCGTCGAGATTCTCAAGGGCGAGCTGAGCAAGATTCTGTTGATCGACGCCAGCGCCATCGACGTCAACAAGAGCGTCTACGACATGGGCTTCGACTCGCTGATGGGGGTCGAGCTGATGACGGCGGTCGAGGCGCGCCTGGGGATCAGCATTCCGGTGATGATGATCAGTGAAGCCTCCACCCTGTGGCGACTCGCGGAGCGCCTGATGCACAAGATGGGCAATGCCGACGGCGAGGAAGCCGAAAACAACTCCGAAGACCAGGCCATGGCACAGCTGGTGAAGCAGCATGGCGGTGACTCCATCACTCAAGGAGAAGACACTGCCGTCGTGAGCAAATAAGCGTAAACGCATCACGTGATAGGCGAGAGCTGGTAACACTACCACTCTCGCCTTTTTTCTATCAGGGACCGGGTTGCAGATCATGCAGGATGAAATTTGCCATCGAATAAAACTAATGGCGCCATACTATCTGCTGAATTTTAGCGTGAACTGAACTAAAGTTTGTTCAGCTGCCATCGCAGTGCATGGAGCACTCGGTTGTTCACCAAGTAAAGCCCAATCCATAGCCGACTTTATGGCTTCTCATTTTTGGTGGAGCAAATCCTCATGGACGAAATGACCATCCTGTCTGTCAATGCGCACCATGATCTTCAGGATCATACCCCCTTGGCACTTACAACGAGCGCGGAAGGCTTTACGCTGCTGCTGGCCAAGACACAAAGCGGGACCTACCTCGTGATCGTCCAGTTCCTTGGGCAGACCGTCTCGACGCTAGAGCTGGCTTCAGCACGTTATGCGGACTTTGTCATTCAGCTCATCGATGAACACATTCGGCGACATCCAGGGATTCAGGGCACAGATCTCGATATGCACATCCGGCTCAAGGCCAAAGACCATTTACCGCGCACTCCCTTGCCAAGCAATTTTTTAGCGCCTGCTGCCTGATATCAACAGCCGATGGCGCCACCTTATCCAACGATGAGCGGCCTCGAGAGGAGTTAGGTCCTTGAATGGGCAGGCGAGACTCGATAATCGGCATTATTGTGCGCGCAACGCCCCGAGCCGTCCCCTCTTCGCCCATCATGATCTCAGTGCACTCACGACCTCGCACGCTTGCCTGCAAGACGCCTCCTGAAAGCCTGAGAGATTCGTCCCCACACCTGCAAAGACTTGCCCTCTTGCGCGTGCACACTCATCATCGGGGAAAAGACTGCTTCTACTTCAAGGACTTCCTCTTTGGCATCTCGTCACTCCTCCGGCCCCAACCCCCGCGACATGAAACAACAGTTGTTGGACAAAGCGCGTGCCCGTCGCACCCAAGCTACCGCCGCCATGGCGGGCGAGGCTGACAATGATGTGTTTGCCCCCAGGACACCGACACTGGAGATCAGCGACGACTTCGTGCGCTTCGATCGCCAACCCGGCTATCAGCAACTCAGCATGATGCAGCAGGCCGGTGCCGCCTTTGGCGTGCCGGACCCCTTCTTCCGCGTGCATGACGGCTGCGCCGGTGCCACGACGCGTATCGAGGGGCGTGAGCTGGTCAACTTCGCCAGCTACAACTACCTCGACTACTCGCGCCATCCGGAAGTGGTCAAGGCCGCGGCGGACGCTGCTGCGCACTATGGCACCTCGGTGTCGGCCTCACGCGCGGTCTCCGGTGAGCGTCCGATCCACCAGCAGCTGGAAGCCGCCGTCGCGCGCACCTACGACGTCGAGGATGCGGTGGTCTTCGTCAGTGGCCATGCCACCAATGTCTCCACGCTGGGCTATCTGCTCGGCCCGAAGGACTTGATCCTGCATGACGAGTGGATCCACAACAGCTCGCTGGTCGGCGCTCAACTGTCCGGTGCCCGCCGCATGCCCTTCGCGCACAATGACCCGGAGGCGCTGGAAGCGCTGTTGCGTGCCCAGCGGGGCAAGTTCGAGCGCGTACTGATCGTCACCGAAGGCCTCTACAGCATGGACGGCGACGTGCCAGACCTGCCGCGCCTGATCGCCCTCAAGCAGAAGTACCGCTGTTGGCTGATGGTCGACGAAGCGCACTCCTTCGGCGTGCTCGGCGAGCGCGGTCTCGGCCTGAGAGAGCATTACGACATCGCTGCGCGTGACGTCGATATCTGGATGGGCACGATGAGCAAGACGCTATCCGGCTGCGGCGGCTATATCGCCGGCTGCAAGGAGCTGGTCAGCATGCTGCGCTACTTCGCGCCGGGCTTCCTCTACTCGGTGGGCATGCCAGCGCAGGTCGCCGCCCCATCACTGAAGATTCTCGAACTGCTACAGGGCGATGATGCCAGGCAGCGTATCGCCCGCCTGCACGCCGTCTCCGGCTACTTCCTCAAGCGCGCCCGCGCCCTGGGACTCGATGTTGGCGACAGCCTGGGCGTTGCCGTCGTACCGGTGATTCTGGGTAGCTCCATCGTCGCCGCCCGCCTCTCCAACCAGCTGTTCGAGGCGGGCTTCAACGTCCAGCCCATCCTGCACCCCGCCGTGCCGGAGAAGAGCGCGCGACTGCGCTTCTTCCTCTCCTGCGAGCACACCGAAGCGCAGGTCGACGCCGTCCTCGACACGCTCATGCAGCAGCTGAGCAATATCAAGGCGGGTCTTTGACCAGACTTGTGAGCCAGAGTGACAAGTCAGCGCAGGAAGTCAGGATGGTGAGCCAAGGCTGATCGGGGTTTCGCAACGCCTTCACTACTGACACCCCACAACGAAAAACGCGGCCCTGCTTTTCAGCGGGGCCGCGTTTTTTGTCACGACAAGAATCAGTGGCGGAGCCAGGCGTCAGTGCCTCAAGACTGCTCAGCCATCAGCTCGCTCAGCACCTGCTCGAACACTTCCTTGGGCTGAGCACCGCTCAGGGCTCTGCGGCGGTTGAAGACGAAGGTCGGCACGCTGGAGATCCCCATCTGCCTCCAGTGGTTCTCATGCTGCACGACCTGCTCACGTGCCTCGGCGTCATCGAGTTGCGCGAGCCCTTCCGTGGCATCCAGCCCGACCGCGGCCAGCGAGTCCGCCATCACGGCGCGGTCCGACATGTCCTTCTGCAAGGTGAAGTAGTCAGCGTAGAACTGCATCATCAGATCATGCTGCATGCCCTGTTCGGCGGCGTACTCGAGCAGGACGTGGAGCTCGAAGGTATTCACCATGCGCATGTCGTCGAAGAAATTGAAGACCAGGCCTTCCTCGGCCGCCAGAGCGGTCAGATTGCGACGTGCCTCGGCACTGGCCTTGGGCGTGGTGTCGTACTTGCGCTCGATATGGGCGCGCAGATTCTCGCCGTGTGCCGGCATGTCCGGGTTCAGCTCGAAGGGCTGCCATTCGATCTCGACCTTGTCTTCCAGGCCCAGTGACTGAATGGCGTTCTCGAGGCGCTTGTAGCCAATGATGCACCACGGGCACACCACATCGGAAACGATATCGATCTTGAGCTTGTCTTGCATATTCATTCTCCTGAGCGGCGAGGCAACACGCCTCACCGCTCGTCAATATTCGTGAGCGACTGCTCAAATTTGCGCGTACTGTAGACCTCGGGCGTGCTCAGGTCAAAGCCTCTCCAGAGTGCATAAGCGCCAAGCGCTGAATCTCGAGAGCGCCATGCGCTGAACGCTGTCGCCTCTTCAGGTCTGACATTCCATGCAGACATCCCGATCAGCCATGCTTGGCTTGGGCTGTATCGCAAACGGCATGCGACGCTGCCTCAAGGCGACGCTCATGGGCGCGCAGCGTGCCCCAGACGATCGCCAGCCAGTAGGCGTAGACCATCACGCCGCTGGCCTGGGAGAACATCACCCAGGTCATGCCGAAATCGAGGAAGGTCAGCGGCAGCAGCACCCCGGCGACAGCCAGTGAGCGCAATGTCAGGTCGTCACTGTCCAGGCGACGATAGAAGAGGCGCAGCGGCACCAGATAGAGGGCCAGCAACGCAAGCAGCCCCAACAACCCGCGCTTGACCCACGCATCGAGAAACTCGTTATGGGGATGCTCATACGGCTGCACATGGCGGCTCAGCTCGCCCTGTTCGATCATCGCATCACGCGCCTCGGCGTAACCGGTCTCGCCCCTGCCCCGCCACGGCTGCTCGGCAATCATCAGCAAGGCGCCCCGCCACATCTCGAGACGCGCCCCCGCCGAGGTCCCGGCATTGCGGTCCTCCACGTACTTCGTGACATCCGAGACACCGGCTTCGACACGTTGCTGAATGCCGGTCGCCGGTGTCATCACCATCAAGGCGATCACCCCGGCACACATGAAGACGCCCAACCGCAGCACACGCCGCGAGATCACCTCACCATAACTGCGATACAGCACCCAGGCGGCAAACGGGAAGCCGATCCAACCGCCGCGCGTCCCCGACATCAAGGAGCCGACGATGCCGAACGCGCCGCCGATCAGAAGCGCCAGCAACCAATAGCGCCGCCGAGCTCCCGCCTGACTCATCGCCCAGCCAAGGCCTGCCAGACACATCAGCCCCATCAACATGCAGATATCACCGAAGTTGATGGTATTGGTGAAGCCACCCGCACGATGCACGCCCCACACCAGCTTCTGCCACATCGCCCAACTGCCGGTCAGCACACTGCCGAGGATCAACCCGCCCCACATGGCCCCAAGCGAGGGGGGGCACGACAACACCAGCACCAGCACCGGCACAGCCAACAACAGACGAATCGGCACGCTTGTCGTCTGCCAGGCATCCCCCTGCAGCAAGATGCTCACCAGCAACAGGGCCGCGAGGCCCGCCACCACGCCGATCACTGCCAGGTCTTGCTTGTGGGCGGCCCTCAACAGCCTGCGCGGCTCTCGCAGCAGGCAATAGCCACTGATCAACACCAGCAATGCCGGCCCCAGGCTATAGCCAGAAGGCATCACCAGGCTGAGCAAGCCGAACAGGAAGACACTGCAGGAAACGGCACGCGAGATCATGGGGGAAAAATACGGAGCAACACCGGATGAATCCGAGCGCGCAGCAGAAGCGAATGACGGCATACCTTGCCTTCCTGATCCAATGATGACGATGTGAACGGTGATACGGGCAACTCAATCGAATACGGCAAAGCGCAATCGTGAGCTTGATGAGCGGGATAGCCTGACACAACTGCCCTCCTCCTTGGCATCAGGCGCGCAGCATGAAAGTCATCACCTGCTCCCTCTATCCCGTTCCCTGTGAGCCCATACGAAAACGCCGCATCACAAGGATGCGGCGTTTGAGTTTTGATCAAGAACTAAGGCTCTGGATCAATCGTTGCCGAACAGGTCACGTGTGTAGACCTTGTCGACCACATCAGCGAGCTCTTCCGCCATGCGATTGCTCAGAATGACATCTGCTTCCTGCTTGAATGCCTCGAGATCACGCATGACGCGTGAACCGAAGAAGGTGTCTTCTTCCAGCACCGGCTCGTATACCACCACTTCCACGCCCTTGGCCTTAATGCGCTTCATCACACCCTGCATGGCACTGGCGCGGAAGTTGTCAGAACCGGACTTCATCACCAGGCGATACACCCCCACCACCTGCGGGTTACGCTTGAGCACGGATTCCGCAATGAAATCCTTGCGCGTGGTGTTGGCATCGACGATGGCCTGGATCATGTTGTTGGGCACTTCCTGATAATTGGCCAACAACTGCTTGGTATCCTTCGGCAGACAGTAGCCCCCATACCCGAATGACGGGTTGTGATAATGCTGCCCGATGCGCGGGTCCAGCCCCACACCTTCGATGATCTGCCTGGCATCCAGGCCATGTGACTCGGCGTAGGTATCCAGCTCATTGAAGTAGGCAACGCGCATCGCCAGGTAGGTATTGGCGAACAGCTTGATGGCTTCCGCCTCGGTGCTGTCAGTGAAGAGCACATCAACACCCTGCTTGATCGCGCCTTCCTTGAGCAAACCAGCGAACACCTCGGCACGCTCGGAGCGCTCACCGACGATGATGCGAGACGGATGCAGGTTGTCGTACAGCGCCTTGCCTTCGCGCAGAAACTCCGGCGAGAAGATCAGATTCTCGGTATTAAAACGCTCACGCGCCTCTACCGTATAACCCACCGGCACCGTGGACTTGATCACCATCACCGCGTCAGGATTGATGTCGCGCACATCCTGAATCACCGCTTCAACACTCCTGGTATTGAAATAGTTGGTGGTCGCATCATAATCCGTCGGCGTGGCGATAATCACGAAATCGGCATCGCGGTAGGCCACTTCCTTGTCGAGGGTAGCGCGGAAATTCAGATCTCCACGTGCCAGAAACTCATGGATCTCGTTATCGACGATAGGCGAGATACCACGGTTCAGGCCTTCCACCTTCTCCGGCACGATATCCAACGCGACGACTTCATGATGCTGAGAAAGCAGCATGGCGTTGGAAAGACCGACATAGCCGGTGCCTGCGATGGCAATTTTCATTTCAAATATTTCCTGTGTTTACCGTAACGAATAGCGAAAAATACTGAAAACATCAGACTGCTGGCAGGCGCTGAAGTTCCTTGAGGAAAAGCCAAATTGAATCACCGCCATCCTCCTTGAGCAATCTGATATCAACATCAGCAAAGTCATGTACTGCCAAGAGCTATCAGTGAATCTCAACTGATATAACGATAGCCACTGAACAATACAAATGAAAACCTGACTATAAAGATGACATCTTGATTAGGTAACGAGCAGCGAAACCCTACTAGATGGAGAAGTAGTTGCGGTACCACTCCACAAAACGGCGAGCCCCTTCTTCTACCCCGACTTGCGGACGATAGCCAGTCGCAGCAAAGAAATCTTCAGTATCTGCCCAGGTCTGAGACACATCTCCGGGCTGCATATCCATATAGTTTTTCTTGGCCTCAATACCCGTCGCTTTCTCAACGGCACTGATGAAGTCCATCAGCTGAACCGGACTACCATTACCGATATTGTAGAGGGCATAGGGTGCAGGGCTTTCATCAGGCGCCAGACCTTCCGCTGCCGACTTCTGACCGGCCTGAGGAATTACGTCCTTGATACGAATAATGCCCTCAACGATATCATCAATGTAGGTAAAGTCACGCGACAGGTCACCGTGATTATACACATCGATGGACTTGCCCTCGAAAATGGCCTTGGTGAACTTGTACATGGCCATATCCGGGCGGCCCCATGGGCCATATACGGTAAAGAAGCGTAGGCCAGTCGTCGGAATGCCATAGAGGTGAGAGTAGGTGTGCGCCATCAACTCATTGGACTTCTTGCTCGCCGCGTACAGGCTGACAGGGTGATCCACACCATCCTTGGTAGAGAACGGAACCTTGGCATTCAGGCCGTAAACAGAGCTGGAAGAGGCGTAGACCAGATGTTCAATCTTGTGATGACGGCAGCCTTCCAGGATGTTCAAGAAACCCAGCATGTTGGCATCTGCATAGGCGTGCGGGTTTTCCAGCGAATAGCGTACCCCTGCTTGAGCAGCCAGATGGATGACATGAGAGATCTCGTTGTCAGCAAAGACTTTCTCTACTGCATCACGATCAGCAAGATCAAGCTTCAGAAACGAAAATTCAGGAGACTGCTGGATAAGCTCGAGGCGAGCCTCTTTCAGCGAAATATCATAATAGTCGTTCAGGGAGTCAATACCAATGACGTTTTTGCCTGCTTCCAGCAGACGCTTGCTGACTTCTGCACCAATGAAGCCCGCAGCTCCAGTAACCAATACTGACATCATTATTTACTCTTCTTGGCAAGTATTTCTTCAGCGACATCAAGATAACGCTGAATCACGTATTGTTCATCAAATTTTTCTTCAGCCAACTTCCTGGAGTTGGCCTGCATCTCTGCCAGCTTTTCATCTGAAAGATTGATGACTTTTGCCATGGCTTCTTTCAGAGCTTCTGTATCGCGTGGCGGTACGAGGAAGCCATTGACTCCTTCAATGACAACATCACGGCAACCAGGGGTATCAGTAGTAATAATGACTTTACCTGATGCGGCAGCTTCTAACAGGCTACGCGGCGTGCCTTCTGGATAATATGATGGTAATACTACACAATCTACTTCTTTCAACACTTCAGGCATATCACTGCGCGCACCAAGAAACAATACATTTTTATTACTACAATATTTTGATATCACTTCATCTGATACAGCACGTGCAGATAAATCCCTAACACCAGCCAGCAAGAAATGTTGACAATAGAACATATCGCTTAATGCAGAACTAGCAATAAGATATTCTTCGACACCTTTTTGCTTTATTAATCGTGACGACATCAAAAACTTTTGCTTTCTTTTTGCTCTACTATTGTAAGAAAACTTATTTAAATCTACTCCAGAACCAGGTAATAATTCAGAAGAGCCTTTGCATACATATCCATTTTCTCTTAATAACAACATGTCATCAGAGTTCTGAAAAAAACAATGCGTAGATGTCTTATAAAAATACTTTGATACACTACTGTATATAAAACCAAGCAAACCAGTTAACTGCGATGCTTGGCCCACCCCTGATATATTAATCACACAATGAGTACGCAATATTTTTGAGCATATCAAAGAATATAAATTCGTTTTTGGATTGAAAGAAAAAACTATGTTAGGCTTTAATAAAAGCAAGCGACAAAATAGTCCTAAAAAAGTAGAAGCCTCCTTAATAAGGTTCGTACTTGCCCCATCAATATATATTGATTTCAAATAAGCAATATCACTATCTATTTTTATAGCCTCATCCTCTCTAGTAACTATATAGTTTTCATAATTAGATTTATTAAAAGAAATCAATGTACCAAGCCTAAAATTATTAATGTACCATTTACTATTAGCTACAAAAACAATTTTATTTTTCTCCTTAGCCACTTTATACCTCACTTAAAAAACCTTGAAATAACTACTCTGGATAAAAATAAAAATTGTTCTTTAGATATAACTGCAGATAAGCACAGCTGGAAAAAGCTCAACAACATGTTGCCTCTAGATCTATTATTTGATGAATAAGCAAAAAACTTTTGACTGTACATGTGCATTGTATTTTGCAATTCAGAGAAACTAATAAAACTCAGTAATTCTTTTTGATTTATATCGGCCTGAATGACTCCTGATTTATATTTGGAAACGATAAATCTCTGGCATTTTTTTTGTATTAAAGACTTCTTGATAGAAATAGATTCATTATTGATTCTATAGTAAACGAGCTTTTCTTCGCAATTTGACAGGATATAGCCTTTATCAACAGCTCTAAGCAAAAAATCTAAATCCTGTGCTGCGGGTATGTTCCTATAGCCATTTAACTCAGTATATAAAACTCTTCTAGCAAACCAAGTTGGATGATACGCCATGCTTTTAAAGGATAAATTATGCTTTAAAACTGAAAAATCGGCTGAGTTCACTGCTTCTCCGACAGTACGCCCCTCTTCATTTATACGATAAATAGCGCTACCGCAGAGAGATATACTAGGATTATTTCTTAAAAAATCTATTTGTACCGAGTAACGATTTGAGACATTAACATCATCTGCATCTAAGCGAGCGATAAATTCGCCAGTAGTACTCTCTAATGCTTTATTTAAAGACATAGCCAAGCCAATATTTCTTTTATTTTTTATTAGCATGAGCGAGTCGTGTTCGTGTAACACTCCATCAAGAACGGTTATTAAAACTTCTATTTCGTCTGTCCTTGTCGGATTATCTAATACTATAATTATTTCATTCTTAAACTCTATCAACCTTTCTTGTTCAACGATAGATTTAACTGATTTTTCAATCCAATCTATGGGTTCTTTATAAATTGCTAAAATAGTCGATACAGTAATCATACTCTTACTTCCTTAGTGATAACGAGGCAATGTATAGCAAAACAAACTTATGTAAGAATACGTTAGTAGCTGCAGTAAAATCAACTCTATTTAAATTAAATATATAGAAGACCAGTAGAGAAATAAAAATTGCTCTCATACACGTATTATTCGTCATCATCGCCAACTTAAAAAAGATAGCAACAAATAATGCTAAAAAGAAAGCGCCAAAGAAATATAAATCTCCAAAGTTAAGTTTCGCTTCTAGTAATGGTGAAAACCCGTAACCAATACCTGTTCCCATATACTGGGCCATTTGACCAGCAGGTGTAACAAAACCTGTAGCAATAAAGGATGATAGCCTATGAAGCAATGGTCCTATGTAGCTAGCACCCGGGAAAGGTAAGTCTAATACAAATCCGTCGTTAAATATCAAAAAATTATTATAATTAGAGTAAAACTCATTCTGTGAGAAGTACTCAAATAAAGAAAACGATGCATTTCCGTCTTCAAAATAATGATAAAATGCCATAGTGATAGCGGCTATCGGAGAGAGTAACATAAAAGTTATAAAAAAAATATATAACTTATTAAACCGCAACCCTAACAGAATAACAATCAAAACTGAAATCGGCAAAAGTTGGTTACGATAAGAGCCAACAACCAAGAAAACAACTATCAAAGCACTGACTAATACAGCGTATAGCTTAGTATATTTATTGCTTTTAGCCGATAAGAAAAGTAGCGGAATTAACATACATGCTACGGTTCCTATATCGAAAATTATAATCCGTAGTAAATTAAAACCACCTATGGGCTCGACCCCACAATAATGACAGCCTGAATAAAAACCCGTCCAACCAAGCAATAATACATTTAATATTATATACAAAAAAGGGATAAATAATACAAATACTAAGTATATATTTAAGTTTATTAAATTAACCCTAGGTAATGTCTTCTTACTTTGTAATACAGACGAAATTAAGCAAAAAGAGAATACAGCCAAGCTCCAAAATAACACATTCTCCTTTATAAAATCGACATATAAGTTTTCTTTATAATAGAAAGGATATATTATATATGTGTAGAAAAATGGAACTAATGTCAGAGTAATAACGATCAGCCAGAAGCTATTCCTGTTGCTAAGATTTATCATATATTAACTTCTTATATTCTTTATAAATGTTATTGCTATCATACTCATTAGCTCTACTTGACATTGCGTGCTTACTAAAGGAAAAACTACTAAAGTCCTTAATTACAGCACGTAAGCCAGATATGGATTTATATGCATAAAGTACCCCAATATCATTTTTTATATAATTCTCTTTGATAGTATTATTTATGTCTAATATTTCTCTTGGCCCAGTTTCGCAATCAGTAGTAATGATCGGTACATTTAATGATAATGATTCTAGTAGAACATTCGGAAAACCCTCAGAGCTCGATGCTAGAATCAACCCTTTGGCTTTTTTCATAATAGGATAAGGATTTTTTTTAGCGCCCAAAAAAACTATATTTTCCGAATTACCTGCATGCAAACGAAGATATTCTAATTCAGGCCCATCACCCAATATTACCAAGCTCTCATTTTTTACTTCTTTAAATACAGAAATTATATCATGTACATTTTTTATTTTATTTAATCGCCCGACAAAAATGAAAAAATCACGTGGTAAATTAACTTCTTCTTGGGTACATTCACTACTAGAGATTATATTTCTTATGTTCAAACAATTAGTGACTACATTATTATTATCACATTTTTTCAAACTTAGATAACTCTCTTTCATTCTGGTTGTTAAGAATATCCTTTTACAATAGCTCGATAGTAAAATATATTTTATGAGACATAAATTGATGGTATTCTTTATGGAGAGCTTCGATTTATACTTATTAACTGAGCCGTGAGTAACCAATATTGCGTCGTATCTAACAAATAGCCTCGTAATACCGTTTATATAGTTTGCTCGAGACAAGTGACTGATTACGGTATCTACTTCATCATCTTTTATGATCTTATACAAGTGTATCGAGCTAACTAGATCTCTGATAAGTGGAAGACTATATAGCTTATTTTTTTTAATTCCTGTATTGAAATTTATTTTTATACCTTTGTTTATATTATAGACGATTTTATCTTCTATAATCAGTATCGAGATATTTTCGTTGTGAGCATAAAAAGTGTTAGCTAGATCAGCCGCTGCTTTTTCGCCACCACCATTAGCTAAAGAATTAACGAATACTAATATCTTCTTTCTCATAATTGTCTTAACTTTTTTAATGGTTTAGCTGGAATACCTACATATATGCAGCCGCTTGGAAGATCCTTTGACACAACAGCACCAGCTCCGATAACAATATCGTCGCCTATTGTAACGCCTGGCAAAATTACTGCATTTGCGCCTATATGCACACGATTACCTATCTTAACTTTTTCGAAGGTATGTGTGCCATCAAATTTATTATAATCTAGAGTGGTCGATAGTATTTTTACACCAGCAGAAATTGACACATTAGAGCCCATTATGACTCCTCCAGAAGCATTTATATAAGAATAATCATTAAATGTAACATTATCGCCAATTTCTAATTTTTGCGGACACACTACGCGCGAAGGACCATAGGTATGAAAACCATTACCATAGCCCTTTAACTTCCGCTTAATTATAGTTCTATTAATTTTATTTAAAATTCTAAATATCATTTAAGCATTCTTCCAAATATAAATCGATAAGAAATTGTAATTAAGCTTAGTGGGGCTAAATAAACTACGATAAATACAGATAACGATTGGTACCTACCTGATACATACTCAAAAAACAATATCATTGTCACTATTGTTATAGCCGCTGAGATCGAGACTACATACTTCAGACTCGTATTTCTCCTTATAGCGATAGCAGATTGACAACAATAATAATTAGAAACTGCTACGCCCCCCATTAATATTGATAGAAGTAATAGTTGGATATTTCCTGGATTATATTCTATTATAGTAGTTGATACTTCTAATATGCCTATACAACACAAAGTCAATATTAAAGAGGCTGCAATTAAGTTGTGCTTAGCTATAATGTCTTTAATTTTTTCTTTTAACAAGCTAGTTTTACTTTTTTCTTTAATAAAAGCTAAAACAATTGGTTCACAAAGCTTCATGATTAAAGATGAAATTCTTTGTAATATCCCAAACTTACCTAGTGTAGTAGCGCCCAAATTCTGATTTATCAATATACTTAAAATTGGCATTAGTGAAGCCGATATGATTCGGTAAGAGACTATATTATAAGAGTTTTTTATGATGACTTTGATAATGTATACTCGAAGAGTAACTTTTTGAAAATCCTTTCTTCTATATAGTATCAAGCAAAGATTTGGTAAGAACAACAAAGCTCCATGCATTATCGCTATTATTTCTATAGCAACGCCTTTAAAAATAGAGCAAAGTATAACAAGTAAAATTACGGACTTAACAATTACTTGGATCTTAATTACTGTTTGACCATAACCATTCGTTGCATACCAAATATTATAATTAAACAACTCTGCCACTAGAAATAGCGTCATATAAGCCAACATGGAACTACTATATCCATAACTTACGGACATTGCAATGCAGCCGACAACTATTACAAGTGCAATTAATTTAACTATAAACAAGTTGGCTACTAGTAGTGCGCCTCTATGACTCAATGCTCTTTTTAGTAATAATGGGGCAGCACCTAACTCTATTATTATAACCAAGAATGCTACAATAGTCTGGGCTAAGAAATATTCGCCGTAGGCATCTAAAGAATAACCTGTGATCAGTAAAGGTATGAATATCAGAGGGAAAACAACTTCAATTCCTTTGTTTATAACTAGTATTTTTATATTGTTTCTGAAGCTACTAGACATTTACCTAGCCCCAGAACCAAATATTACTGTTTTTATTGTTCTAACCAGGATGAGTAAATCCAACCAAAAGGAAAAGTTTTTGATATAATAAAAATCATACTCTAGCTTTTCTATCATACCTTCTACTTCTGCTGCATATCCCTGCTCGACTTGGGCCCAGCCAGTAATGCCAGGGCGAACAACATGACGGTAATGGAAGAACGGTACGTCCTTCTCATACCACTCCGTCAGGTTCATGGATTCTGGGCGAGGCCCTATCATGCTCATATCACCCTTCAGTACATTGAACAATTGGGGCAGCTCATCAAGACGACACTTGCGAATAAAGCGGCCCACGCGTGTGATACGTGGATCATGACCTTCTTGGGTAAAGCCAGTCCCCTTCATGTTGGTATACATGCTGCGAAACTTGTAGACGGTGAACGGGCGACAGTGGAAACCCATGCGCGGCTGGCAGAACAGTGCTTTACCGGGGCTATCCAGGCGAATGGCAAGCGCCGTCAACAGCATGACGGGGGCAAGCAACGGAATCAGGATCAAGGCAGCAAGAATATCCATACCGCGCTTGATGACCTCATAATCTTCACGTGGTGTCAGTGAGCCAAACTCATTGGCATAGAGGTGATCTAACAGTACCTTGCCGGTAATCATTTCATGTGCCTGGGTGGCATGATACACCGGAATACGGTGAATCGTGCAGTTAGCAAGAAAACGTTGCCATTCTTCCGGGAGATCCGCACGTAAGTCCGCGACTACTGCATCGATACGCTTCATACCGACAAGTGTCGGGGCCTCCAGCTGGTACCAATACACTGATTTGCTGTGATCATCACACAATGCTGGCGCCTTGCCAAAAGGCACTACTGCCATACGTTTAGTAGTCAGTTTGCTGTCGACATAATAGAAAGCGCCGCCAAAGATGATCGCCAGGGCGAAGGAAATCCCTACCTGGAGGCGAGACACTTCAATTTCCAACACACTGCAGATGATGATCAGCAGAGTATAGGAAGCGGCGACTGTCGGGATAACATACGTGAAAGATCGTGTCCCCGGCAACTGGCATAGCCGGTTGATCAGCTTCAATGACAAGGTAAAGGCCGCGGCGGTGCCCAGAATAGCATTCCATTGTGCCAACGTGGAGGTATTCCAGAAATCAAATCCCCAGCGGTACATGGCAGGTAGTACGACTACCAGCAGCACGCCAAAGAATGTCTGCAGGCGCTTGCTTGCCAGCAAGCGTTCATGGTGGCGTGAATAACGGCGCTGATGCTCCATGGTAGAGCTCACTTCTTTCATGTCTGGTTCCCTTTTAATTCAGACCGGCTAGTGGCGAAGTTATATGAGATCATTTATAGCTGTAATTGTAATAGCCATAATTTTCGCCGTAGGCACCGGCGGCCTTGCGTTCCATCGCATTGAGTATGCCGCCTTTCACTGCAATACCAGATGCTGCCAGGCGCTTGAGCGAGACTTCCACTTCCTTGGGCGCATTCACCTCAAAGCGTGTCACCAGTAATGTCGTCCCCACGTGCTTGCCGATAACGGCAGCATCTGTGACAGCCAGGATTGGCGGGGAGTCAATGATGACAAGATCAAAACGCTCGCTGACCGCAGCCAGGAATTCCTGGAAACGTGTGCTCATCAGCAGCTCGGAGGGATTAGGGGGCGCAATGCCACGCGCTATATAAGAAAGTGTCTCAAGCGCAGAAACCGGGCGAATAACATCTTCCAGAGACTTCTTGCCTGCCAGGTAATCACTCAAACCACACTCAGAGCGCTCATCGAAGATAGAGTGCATATGGCCCTTGCGCATATCGGCATCTACCACCAGTACGCGCTGCCCAGCCTGGGCACAGACGGCAGCCAGATTGGCAGCAACGAAACTCTTGCCGATGCCTGGGCTGGGGCCGGTAATCATCAATGTATTGGAAGAGGATTCCATCATCGCGAAGTGCAAGCTAGTCCGCAGGCCGCGTAGCGCCTCGATGGCCAGATCAGCCGGATTGCGCGCGGCAAGCAGGCCATTGGGAATCTGGCGTGAATGCTTGTCCGTCGCACGCTTTACCTTTCGGCTCAGCTTGCCCTGCTCATCCGAGAGCGGGATGGTGGCATACACTGGCAGACCCAAAGCTTCCAGCTGATCTGGCGACTCTACACCACGGCGGAAGGCAGCACGCAGCAGGATGCCACCCACCGACAGCATGCCACCCAACAGTGTCGCGATGACCACAATCATCGCTTTCTTCGGCTTGACAGGCTGCGGCAAGATACCGGCATCATCCAAGATACGCACATTGCCGACCGTACTGGCCTTGGCGATCTCCATTTCCTGCACTTTATTCAACAGCTGCACATAGATGGCTTGCGTCACTTCCACACTGCGCGTGAGGCGCAGCACTTCCTGCTGTGTTTCAGGCAGGTTCTTCACCTGGGCATTCAACTTATCCATCTCACGCTTGAGCTGCGCCTTTTTCTCGAGCAGTGCTTTGTAAGTCGGGTGGCTGGGCGTATAACGCTTGGCGATCTCTGCTTCGGTCAGTTCCAGCTGATTGACCTGCGCTTCCAAATTCACGATGCGCTCCAGCACTGACTGGGTTTCCAGCGAGAGATCTACACTGTCACGTGAGGTCCTGAATTCATTCAGGCGCGATTCTGCGGCATCCAGTTGTGCCCGCACCTTGGGCACCTGATTATCGAGAAACTCAAGGCTATTACGCGCTTCTTCACTCTGACGCTGAACATTCTGTGAATAATAGATATCCGCGATGGTATTCAAAGTACGCTGCAGTGCTTGCGGGTGTTCTCCCGTCATCGACCAGGAGAGAATGCCGGTTTCCTTGCCCTGCTCTGCAACGGAGAAGGAGTTACGCAGATCTTCAATCGCCTGCATACGGCTAATATGGGTCAGTTCGAATTCCGCACCTTGCGCAGCACTCAGTGAGGTCACACGTAGATTGAGCTGACTATCGGCGAAGGTGTCCAGTTGGTTGACTCCCCCTTTGCCAAGCGACTCCCCCTCAAGGAAAAGCTCATAATGGCTCTCATCCAGCACACGCAGAGTGATAGTGCTACCAAGCATGGCATCAGCGACTGGCATTTCACTGACGGTAATACCCTCCCCTGACCAGGTGCTTGCCCAGCCTTGTGCAAAATCCGGACGCTCTACCCCGCGCCGCACGAGGAAATCCCCCAGCAGAGGCAGACGCTTCGGGGTAATAGCAATATCCAGATTTAGCAGGTCTACCGCACGGCCCAGCACCATTCGAGAGCGAATGATCTCGATCTCGGATTGAGACGGTGGCTCCTTGCCTAGCAGGGAGTTGACATCTGACAAAGGATTGGTCGAAGGCGCATCATCAATCTGTATCAGGGCATCCACCTTGTAGATCGGCATCGCCAACAGTGCGTAGACCACCCCAATGACGGCAAACAGGCCAGTGATCGCGATGATCCATTGCTTATGATCAATCAAGGTGCCGAACAGGCGCCCCAGATCAATCGTATCGTCATCGTTATCGCGAGTGGAAGCTGTCGGCATCGCCCCAGTAGCCGTATGTTGCGGGGTCTGATTCATGAAACACCCTTCGAGTGCTGCGGCTCTCGTGAGAACCAGTGGTAGATGGTAATGAAGAGGGAAATGAGGTGCTCGTGCGGATCAATCATCGCCGCGCAGGTCATCAAAATCACTGGCGGAACGCGTTACCTGATAGACGGCGGTCAGGGTCGGCATCAACTGATTGACGACACGGTTCCAACGACTGAGCGGCGCGGCGGTCACGTAGACCACATCAGAAGGCTGCAGCATGAATTCGGCACCGATGACGAAAGCTGCCGAATCGCGGGCATCCAGCTGATAAACGGTCGCCAGCTTGCCGGTGTTGGTATCAGCACGGCGCACGACGAAGATACCCTTGGCATCGGCCTGGTCTTCATCGATACCACCGGACTGGGCAATGGCATCCGTCAGCGAAATACGCGAATTGCCCATCGCCAGGCTGCCCGGCAGTTGCACCTCACCCATCACATACACTTTCTGATTGCCCACATCCGGAATGTGCAGCACATCACCGTCGCGCAGCAGACGGTTGTTGCTCAGTGCACCGTTCTGCAGCAAGTCGTACAGCGAGAAGTGTTCATCACTGTCATCACGTGTCAGCACCACGTCGTGCCAGTTGGCCAGCGGCGACAGGCCACCTGCCTGATTGACGGCATCCAGAATCGTCAGCGGCACATTGGTGATCGGCAGGATTCCCGGCGTTTGCACCTGGCCGGTGACATAGACCTTCTGGGATTTGAATGCCGCTACCTGCACATCGATCTGCGGTGAAGCGATATACCCAGACAGGCGACGCTCGATGACGGCGCGCAATTCCTTGACCGTCAGTCCTGCCGCTTTGACGCGCCCGATGTAGGGATAAAAGATGGTGCCATCGCTGTGCACGCTGTTGCCGGATTCGATGGCGCTGCGTTCAGAACCGGCAGGGATGGTCAATTCGGGGTGATCGTAGACGATGATGTTGAGCACATCACCGCGACCGATGCGGTAATCGTAATCGGCCAGCTGCTGCTCAAGCAGCTGATTGTCACGCTGGCCCTGGCCACGACTGTCATTCAGGGCATCTACCATGCCGAAGGTGATCGGCTTGACCTCAAGCGCATCATCCAGCGGGGCCGTTTCTGTCTGATAGTCCATATCGCCACCGGGGGCGAAAGCACAGCCCGTGGTAGACAACATGGCAATCAACAGCGCGGTGGTCATTGCCAGGCGGGGGCGCGGCGACAGCGCACAGCCCTTGCCAAACATGGTGACCTTGATCATGTAAAACCCCCGAAAACTGCAAGATGGAATGGGCAGCCTCATGCTGCCCTGGAAGAGAAGGCGTCGTGGTCAGGCCGCGACGTAGTCAATCGAAAGTCGTCAACCGAAAATAGGCTCAGCAGCCCAAACCCGACATGCCAGTCAGGGAGAAGAGTCAGGGTGAAGAGACAAAATGTAGAAAAGGATGCGCAGGGTGAATCTCGAGGACAGCTAGAGAGCTGTCTGATATCGGCCTGCATTGCGCTAGGCCTGCGATGTGTCTTCCCGACTCAATCGACCTTTCGTGAGCGCGACCTGATTTTAGGCACGCTACCGCCCCAGGGTGGTTGACGGCGCATCCCTGAGGCCCTGACATGAAGATCTTGATGTCTTCCAGCTTGTGTCGTGCCTGGCCACCTGTTTCTCAGGAAGCATCAATCCTTCACTGACGCAAGAAAGCCTTGCTGCGAGTGGCACCCCGAATGCAAGCCAAGATCATTCCTCTTGAGGAAAATTCGGCGCACTGAACTCGTGGACAGATATCGAGCACAAAATTCAATTAGCTAATACTTAACAACCAGAAAGGCAATCCCGAAATTCAAGACGCAACAAACCCTAGCAGAGCAATCGTCTTGTAGATCGCCAGTGCTATCAGATGAGGACTTGTTTTTGTTCAAATGAGTACAGGATTCAGGTTTCGAACTAATAAGACTTGTACAACCCTATCGGCTCGCACTGCCTGGATGGTACCAGTCACTGCAAATCCAATGGCTGACACGCCATGACAGCCTGTTACCGACACTGCTGAGGAGAGAATCTATCGGGCGTTGGTAGAGACACCAGCACCGCAAGCGCAAGATCCTTCCTGCGTATCGTCAACACGGTATGACGCTCAACCGGTGACCCATCCTTCCTGTGTCGCAAAAAAGAAACACAGCCTTTCAATAAGGGAAGCATGATACTGCATTCTGGGACTCTCGTTCCACCCTTTATTCATATTCCCCTGCCGTCCACCAAGGCATGAAAGCGAGACGACAACACCTAAATGACTGATATTTTTAGTATTATTCGGACCACTGGGCACCAGGAGTCGCATTGCAGGGCATTAGATCATGAATCATTGCGTATCCAAAAGGAGACACCAAGCTCGGCCACGGCTGACCGAGATACACATCAGCATCAACCAGAAACGAAAAATTTACACAAAGTACCAATTAACCAATAACAAAATGACTAGCCTTCCCATCAAAGCATCAGCAAACAGTATTGAAATGGGCTTACCGATAAATATAACGAGTATCACGACCCAGAATTCAAGCCCGTATGCTCTCTTCCGAGATTGGCCAATTTTTATCGACCCGCATTTCTTGCGATTATTGTCGAGAGCCCGAGGCCATTCTTGTCAAGCATGATGCCGCGATCATCATATTCGATGGTTGTTTACGGTTAGATGTCAGTCGACCAACAACCTGAACTCTGTTAATTTCCACAACATTCGCGTATTGAAATCTGTCTCACGAGGCGATAGAACGTAGGCATCATTAATATCTCGCCGCACCAACTGTTTCCCACAAAGAAACAATGATTCAGAAAAATCAAAACTTTGCATGGGCGCAAACGCGCGCAGAGTTTCACCACCATGAAAGAAGGGAACCCACATGAAACGTATTTCTACCTTGCTGGCCATTGCTGGTTTAGCACTGACTCCGATGGCCCATGCAGAAAGCGAAGCGCCCGCTCAGGCTAGCACTACATCAACCAGCGCTGGCGCCGGTGGTGGTGCCGCTGCCGGAGCTGGCGCAGCCGGCGGCATGGCTGCAGGAACGATCGCGACAGTGGCGGTAGGAGTCGCGGCAGCCGTGGGTGTTGCAGCCAAGGTAGCCTCTGGCGATGACAGCAGCAGTAGCACCACCGGCACTACAGGTACTACTGGCACCACTGGCACTACAGGCACCACTGGCACCACAGGTACCTTCTGATCAACATGAAGCCGACAACCATCACGATGGGGGGCCGCCTGGCGGCCCCTTTGCTTGTGTCTGGTGCGCTGATGCTCGGTGGTTGCTCTTCTCTTGAGCAGGGACAGATTGCGCAAACCGCTCTGGCGTTCATCGACAGCGACCAATTCGATGCCGAGCGTGCGCGCGCCCTGCCCTATGCCACGCTGCGCTTAAGCTATGACGGCAACACCGGGATGGTGGTGCTGGCGTCTCTGGAGACAGCGACGCGCAAAGACATGGACGCAACGGACGCGACCTATCAGCAAGAACACGCAGGGCTGACACCTCTGGCAGCCCTGCCCTCTTCCGCCACGCCTGTTGAGTCGACGGCAAGACAGCCTTCGAGCACGACAGAGCTGGCACGTTTCGAAACCGCGGATCATGCCTTCGTGCGTCTGGAGAACGGCTGGCTGAGCGGTACCGCCGGCTTCGACACCGACCTGCTGGACATGCGACGCGAGGTAACACTGACCACGCTGATGTCTGCGCTGGACAGGGGCGAAACCACGCCCAGCTACATGATTCACTCTCGCTGGCAGCGCGCCGACGGGATAGAGGGCTATGCGCAGGGCCAGGCAAGCTGGCAATGCGCGCCCCCCTCCGTGCAGGCCTTGCCGCTGGGCGATCAGACCGTGGCCCAGTGTAAGGAAAACATCCTCTGGCAAGATGGCTCGCGTAGCGTCAATCGCTATGCGGTTGCTACTGTGAATGATCCCCCCGCGACTGATGCCAATGCGGCACCAAGAATCTGGGCGGCGGATGTTCAACCCTGGCCGGATTCTCATTATTGGAGCTGGGAGGTCGCGCGTGGCTGGTGGTAAATGCCAAGAAATTTTCTTTCAGCGCCATGATCATGCCGCCCCGGCTGCACGAGTCGGCAGTGTGTCTTCTGTTCATCTAGGTGTCGTGTCTCTTGCCCGTCGAGGTGTCGTGAAAAGCTATCTGCATGAACGTCTGAAGGCCGCCCTTGGCGTAGCGATGCTCGCGTCTGCTTGCGGTGCACTCCTGTTGCCTGGCACAGCGCTCGCCAGCGAAACTCCGGCAGCATCGTCAGCCCCGTCCCAAGACCAGGAGGCAAGTGCCCAGACGCTGACCATCAGTGAGGCGCTGTCGCGCCAGCTCGGCGTGCTGACGAATGCCAATGGTATCGAGTGGCCGCATGCGTTCGTGGCCACCCAACAGACACGCGACAGGACACGTGAGCTGGGGCGGCGCCTGTTCTTCGAGCTGCGTCAGTTGAGCTCGCAGGCCGTCTTTGATGATCGGCTGTCGGCTGAAGGGCTCAAGCACTGGATGCGCATCATCGGCCGCACGCCGATCGAGGGGCGTCAGGTCGGGCGGATCGATCCCATCGCTCTGTGGCGTTTTCCGCGCCTGGATATCCCGCTCACGACGGGTGACTGGATAGGCCAATGTCAGGCCGAGTCGCGCATTCAACTCTGGAGTGCCGTGGGCGTGCGTCAGCTGGACTGGCGCCCCGGCCTGACACTGCACGACGCCATCGCTGGCCTGCCGGGCGCGCAGGCGGACTCGGAACACGCCAGTGTCATCACGCTGGGCGGCAGAATCATCGTCCGCGGCATCAGCGCCTGGAATGACCAGCCCTATACGCTGGCGCCGGGCGACCGTGTCGTGGTCAACATGCCGCGTATCTCGGCGGCAGCCGCCTGGGTCAATCGCAGCCTGCCCGAGTGGTTGAGTCTGCAATGGCCGGGCAAGGAGTGCCGCAGCGTGGACGCCATCACGGGAGAGCCGCAGCAGCGCGACTATCTGCAGGTAGCGCGGCAATACGCTGACAGTGATGACCGTGATAACCGTAATGACAGTGATCACCGTGATGACAGCGATGACCTTGATGACACGGACAGTGGCTCGCTCCCTCAGGGCGACACTCCATGAGCGACGTGACAATGACACAGCAGGACGCCGCGTGCTCAGGCAGGCAAAGGATGGCAGCAGACAGCATGGATCATTCGCACTTCTCTTCCATGGCACCGGCGCGTGCCCGGCTCACTCCCTTGACGCGCACCATCCGGCAACTGGCCATGCTCAGTGCGGGCATGCTGCTGGCCCCGATGAGCTACGCCGGCCTGCTGGATGGTCCGCAGCCGATCGAGACACGTCTCAGTGGCCTCGGGCATGGGCAATCGGATTTCGGTGGCGTCGGCCTGATGCAGACCCCGACCGCGCGCATGCAGAACCCGGGCAGCATTCACTTCTCCTATACAGAGGTGGAGCCCTATCTGCGCTATAACGTCAGCCTGCAGCCGCTCGATTGGCTGGAGGTCGGCTTCCGCTACACGGAAGTCACCAACCGCCTGTACGGCGAAGCCATCGCTGGCGACCGCAACTACCTGGACAAGGGTGTCGACGCCAAGTTTCGCCTGTGGGAAGAGAGTCGTTATCTGCCCGAAGTCGCGGTCGGCCTGCGCGATATGGGCGGTACCAGCCTGTTCGGCAGTGAGTACCTGGTCGCCAGCAAGCGCTGGTATGACCTCGACTTCACGCTAGGCCTTGGCTGGGGCTATCTCGGTTCACGCGGTGATCTCAGCAACCCGCTCGGCTGGGTGCGTGACAGCTACAACGACCGCCCCGGGCGTGGCGAGACCGGCGGTGATCAGGGCGGTGAGTTCTCCCTCAACAGCCTGTTCAAGGGCGATGTCGGTATCTTCGGCGGCGTGGAATGGCAGACACCGTGGGACCCGCTGGTGTTGATGGCAGAGCTGGATGGCAATGACTATCAGAGCGAGCCGCAGGACAACGATCAAGAGCAGGACAGCCCGATCAACCTGGGCGCCCGCCTGAGCTTGACCGACAACCTGACCGTCAAGGCCGGCTGGGAGCGTGGCAATACCGCGATGTTCGGCGTCAACTTCGGGGTGGATCTCGCCGGGCTCTCGCAGGCCAAGCTGGATAGCCCGCCGGAGCGCCTGAATGCCGAGGCCCCCACGCGCAACCAGGTCAGCTGGCCTGAGCTCTCCCGCGAGATTCAGGCGCAATCGGGCATTCGCGTCGATAGTCTCTCGCGTGAGGGAACGGCGCTGATCGTCAGTGGTGAGAGTACGCGTTTCCGCTCCACCGCTCAGGCCGAAGGGCGTGCCAACCGCGTGCTGCACAACCGGCTGGATGACTATTTCGAGAGCTTCCATTACCGCCTGCGTTCTGGTGGTCTGGACACGCGCGAAGATGTCCATTCCCGCGCCGATATCGTCAGTGCCGGACACGATGCGCGCCAGCAGCTGCGCTATACCCACAGCGTCTATGCGTTGGCGGCCACCGAGCCGACCGATGAGCATGGCGAAGGTGCGGCCCGCTACAGCGGTGAAAAGGTGCTGCTCGAGAATCCTGATGATCGCTGGAGCGCCGGCTTCTCGCCTGGCCTCAACCAGAACATCGGCGGCCCGGATGGCTACCTGTATCAGGCCTATCTGCGCGGCTCCGCCTCATGGCGGACCGATCGTCACGGCTGGCTCTCCGGTTCGGCGCAGCTGACCCTGTTCGACAACTTCGACAAGTTCGATTACATCTCCGACTCCAAGCTGCCCAGGGTTCGCTCCTATATCGGTCGCTATATCGAAGAGACCGACGTCGGCATCAATAACCTGCAGTACACCCGCACACACCAGTTCGGGCGTGACTGGTACGGTATGGCCTATGGCGGCATTCTGGAAATGATGTATGCCGGTGTGGGCGCGGAGGTGCTCTATCGCCCGCTGGGCTCGCCACTGGCCTACGGGGTCGATGTGAACTGGGTCAAGCAGCGCGAGTTCGATCAACAGTTCGGCCTGCGCGATTACTCGACCACCACTGGCCATGCCAGCATCTACTGGGACACCGGCTATGAAGACGTGTTGGCCAAGGCCAGCTTCGGCCGCTACCTGGCAGAAGATGTCGGCATGACGCTGGATGTCTCACGCGGCTTCGCCAATGGCGCACGCATGGGCGCCTGGGCCACCTTCACCGATGCCGGCGACGACTTCGGCGAGGGCAGCTTCGACAAGGGCCTCTACATCGTGCTGCCGCTGGATGCGTTCTTCATGCATTCCAGCCGTGACAATGTCGGCTTGGCCTGGAATCCGCTGACCCGTGATGGGGGCGCACGTCTCAGCCGCAAGTTCAGCCTGTATGACATGACCAGCTATCGCGACATGGATGACTACTGGCGCGGCTTCGCTTCCCAGGTCTGGAAGTGAACGACGCCATGAGCTGTTCTTTGCCGCGAAGCGGTCTACGTAATGAGCTGACCTGAGCCATAAGACCATAGCCGCACCCACAAGAAGGCCCCGATCCACAGGATCGGGGCCTTCTTTCGCATCAGCTTCGCACAGACAACTGAGCCTCTTATCGGCTCATGTCATGTGTTCAGCGCTTGGTGAAGTTGTTGCGCACCAGGTCGACCACGTCGTCCATGCGGCCATTGAGCACCGCCTTGGCGGAGTAGAGCGCGGTGGAGGCGACCTGGCCGGCCTCCACGTGTGGCGGCATCACCAGCTCCATGCGGTTGACCTTGACCTCGAGCACCCCGAGGCCGTCCTGGGCCAGCAGGCTCTGCACCGCCTCATCCAGCTCGTGCTTCTCCTCGACGCGACGCCCCCACAGCCCCATGGATTGCGCCAGCAGCGAGAAGTCGGGATTCTCGAGCTCGGTGTAGGTATCCAGGATGCCCTCGACCTTCTGCTCAAGCTCGACGAAGCCCAGCGTGCTGTTGTTGAAGATGACGATCTTGAGCGGGATCTTCTCCTGCTTGAGGGTCAGCAGGTCCCCCATCAGCATGGCAAGGCCGCCATCGCCACACATGGCGATCACCTGACGCTGCGGGTAAGCCTTCTGGATGCCGATGGCCTGAGGATAGGCGTTGGCCATGGTGCCGTGCATCAGGCTCGGCAGCGTGCGGCGCTTGCCGTTGGCCCGAATGTGGCGCAGGCACCACACCATCGGGCTGCCGCCATCGGCGGTGAAGACGGCGTCTTCGCTAGCGTGGCGATCCAGCGCCAGCGTCAGCTCCTGCGGGTGAATCAGACGCTCGTCATCGGAGGTGACGGCGGCATCGTCACGCGCCTCGAGATACTTCTTGCGGCAGCTGTCGAGCCAGGCGCTGTCATTACGCGGGTCGACGCGGGTCAGCAGCGCCGCGCAGGTGTCCTTGACGCTACCGACGACCCCGAGATCCACCGGGTGGCGAATACCGATCTTGCCGGGGTCCAGATCGACCTGGATCACCGTCGCCTTGTCCGGATAGAACTGGGTCCAGGCGAAGCTGCAACCGAGCAGCAGCAAGGTGTCACACTCCGCGACGGCCTCGTAGCCGCCCTGCAGCCCGAACACGCCGGTCATGCCGACTTCGAGTTCATTGTTCGGCTCGATGAAATCCTTGGCACGCGACGTCCAGGCCACCGGTGCCTTGAGTCGTCGTGCCAGCGCAAGCACTTCCTCCTGCGCGTGCTGACAGCCGATGCCGGCATAGATCGAGACCTTGCCCCGCGCATTCAGCGCCTCGGCGACGGCGGCCAGCTCCTGCTCGCCGGGACGAATCACCGGCATAAAGCGATGGGCACGCCACGGCAGCGAGCCCTTGGGCTTCTGGGTGAACAGATCCCCCGGCACGATCAGCACCGCGACCCCGCCTTCCGCCAGCGCCTTCTGCGCGGCGATGGCGACCATGCGGCGGGCATTCTCGGGGTTGGTCAGGTACTCGCAGAACACGCTGTACTGGGAATAAAGCGCCTTCTGATCCACATCCTGCGGGAAGCCGACGCCCATCTCGGCGGTATCGATCTGCGAGGCAATGAACACCACCGGCGCGCCATTGCGGTGTGATTCGATCAGACCATTCAGAAAGTGCGTACTGCCCGGCCCACAGGTACCGGCACAGCAGGAAAGCTCCCCGCTGATGAAGGACTCACCCCCTGCCGCGAAACCGGCCACTTCCTCATGCCGCACATGCACCCACTCCATCTCGGAGCGCCGGATGGCGTCGGTGAAGTGGTTAATGGTATCACCCACGATGCCGTAGCAACGCTTGGCGCCGGCCTCAAGCAATGAATCGACGATGATATCGGAGACGGATGCTGACGAAGATGTGGTTAGTGCCATGGAGGTGCTTTCCTTTTCCGGTGAACTTTCGGGTCAGGATGAGCAATACATTCACTCATTCGAATAAACAGTAAGCAAGACGTTGGGATGACCCGAGGAAATGCAATGGTGAGGACACAAGGCATCAGTGGCACACGGTGTTGCGTAAGGCGTAGCATGAGCCTGAGGCACCCGAACCACGAGGACCCGATCACGCCACGCAGAGTGCGCATGCAGAGCAGAGCGCAATGCTGGATGAAGCAATACTGGAGAGAGCGCAATGCCAGAGAGAACGATGCTGGGGGGATCGAAAATGCTGAAGAGGGTGGGGATGCAGTGGCCGATCATTCAGGCCCCGATGGCAGGCGTCTCGACGCCTCGTCTGGCAGCCGAGGTCTCGAAGGCAGGCGGGCTGGGCTCGATCGGCGTCGGTGCCACGGATGCCGACGGCGCCCGCAGGATGATCACAGAACTGCAAGCGCTGACCGACAGGCCTTTCAACGTCAATGTCTTCGTGCACCCGGCCCCGACACATGACGCTGCTCGCGAGAGCGCCTGGCGGGAGTGGCTGACGCCGCACTTACAGGCCTTCGAGACAACGCCCCCCGCCAGACTCGACACGCTCTATACCAGCGTTGCCGATGACCCCGGCATGCAGGCGATGTTGCTGGAGACTCGCCCCCCCGTCGTCAGCTTTCACTTCGGCCTGCCCTCACGCGATTTCATCCGCGCCTTGAAGGAAGCAGGCATCTGGCTCATGGCGACGGCGACCAACCTAGAGGAAGCCAGCGCCATCGAGCGGGCCGGCTTGGACGCCATCGTGGCGCAAGGATTCGAAGCGGGAGGTCATCGCGGCATGTTTGATCCAAAAGCCGCGGATACCCAGCTGAGCACTGCCGCCCTGACCAGGCAGCTGGTAGACGCCACGCACCTGCCGGTCATTGCCGCAGGAGGCATCATGAACGGTGAAGCCATTACCGCCGCTCTCGCGAATGGCGCCGTGGCAGCCCAACTCGGAACCGCCTTCATCGCCTGCCCGGAATCCAGCGCCGATGCCGCCTATCGAGACGCACTCACCGGGCCGGCAGCGCATGACACTCGCATGACCTCGATCGTCTCGGGCCGCCCCGCGCGCATTCTCGCCAATCGATTCGTCAGCCTGATGGAAGACCCATCATGCCCCACACCACCGGACTACCCTCTCACCTACGCCGCCGGCAAGGCGCTCAACGCCGCCGCCAGAGCGCAGGGCGAGACCGGTTTCGGGGCACAGTGGGCGGGCCAGGGCGCCCCGCTGGCCAGAGCGATGCCAGCGGGAAAGCTGATGGCAATATTGGGGAAGGAATGGACAGAGGCGTCTAGCAATACGCAATGATCAGCGCTTCATCTTGTCCTTCGTCGTGTAATACACGCTGTCGATATGCGAGAGCATCGCGCGTTCGGCGGCGTCCGGGTCACCGGCACGCAATGCCTCGACGATACGCACATGCTCTTCATAGCTGCGCTTGATCGAGCCGTGTTCGGCCATGACCTGGCGGCGGATGTTGAGCGCGTAGGTATAAAGCTCATCGGCATAGCGGATCAGGATCTCGTTGCGCGAGTATTCGGCGATGACGTGATGGAAGTTCTGATCCGAGAGCTGGAAGTTCACCGGCGAGTCGAAGTGCTGTGACTGGGCTTCCAGCAAGGCGTCCAGCTTCTTGAGCCCTACCTCATCGATATGTCGCGCGGCACGGCGGGCGATGGCCGATTCCACCACGATCCGGCTCTCGAAGACGCTCTCGATATCCAGGTTGTTGAGCTCATCGCCCTGCTGACGCGCGGGATGATTGCGGAAGCTGTCGATCACGGCCTCACTGGCACAGACCCGTGACTTGCTGCCGTGCGAGACATTCAAGAGGCCATAGCCTGTCAACAGCGCCAGCCCCCCGCGCACCGTCTCACGACTCACTTCAAACAACTGCGCCAGCTCACGCTCGCTGGGCAGCTCATCTCCATCGCGCAGCAGGCCCGTCAGGATCATCTCGATGAGCTTGTCGGCGAGAATTTCCTTCTTGGTCTGATTCTTCAGCGCTTTCTCGAAGGCGAAAGGCGTCTGTTTCATGCAGCCTCCACTGGTATAGATTTCATACCAGCATAACCGACAACCGCATATCACGCATCCACAAACCGACCATGGTCGCAATTTTCGAGAAAACCTTGACCGATCAGCGTGGGCTCGGCTAATTTTTATCTCAACTGGTCTGGTAAACCAACCAGCAGACCATAAAGTGCGAATTGATTGAAGAAACCAACAACAACGCCAACTCTCACAAGGCTGGAATTCACATGTCAGCAACACGCCCTGTCATTGCCCTCACCCTTGGTGACCCCGCCGGTATCGGCCCGGAGCTGATCGCGCGCCTGGTCGCGGAACCCGAGCAATTCGCCGAGACCCACAGCGTGCTGGTCGGCGATCAGTGGCTGTGGGAGCAGGGCCAACGCCAGGCCGGTCTCTTCACCCAGCTGCCACGCGTCGCAAGCTTCGCCGAGGCCCGCCAGCATGAAGGCCTGTCATTGATGCTGGTGGAAAGCGTGGCGCAGCAGGAGGTGACGCTGGCCGAGGAAAGCGCCGCCTGTGGCGCCTCGGCCCTCGCGGTGCTGTCTCGCTGCCTGGAAGCGGCCCAGAACGAGGAAGTCGACGCTATCTGCTTCGCGCCGCTCAACAAGCTGTCGATGAAGAAAGGGGGCCTCGGCCACGAGGACGAGCTGCACTTCTTCGCCGAGAAACTGGGAGTCGAGGGCTATTTCTGCGAGTTCAACACCCTGGGGACGCTGTGGACCTCTCGCATCTCCTCGCACATTCCGCTCAAGGACGCCGCCGAGTACGTCACCCAGGAGCGCATCATCGCCGCCAGCCAGCTGATTCATGACTCGCTGAAACTGGCCGGTTTCGAACGTCCACGCATCGCCGTCGCCGCCTTCAATCCCCACGGTGGCGAAGGTGGCACCTGTGGGCGCGAGGAAATCGACGTCATCGCGCCGGCCGTCGCGCGCTGCAATGAACAGGGCTACCCGGTCGAAGGCCCCTTCCCGGCCGACACCATATTTATCAAGGCGCGCGATGGCGAGTACGACGCCATCGTGACCATGTACCACGACCAGGGGCAGATCGCGATCAAGCTGCTGGGCTTCAAATCCGGCGTCACCGTCCAGGGCGGCCTGCCTATCCCCATCACCACGCCGGCCCACGGCACCGCCTTCGACATCGCCGGTCAGGGCAAGGCGGACGTCAACCCGACCCGCAATGCCTTCGCGATCGCCAAGCGCATGGGCACCAACCTGCGTGCACTGCGTCTCGAGACCGCTTCTGCCTGATGCGCTTTCGCCTCTCGCTCATGAACCTGAATCAACGCCATCCACAACAAGGATAATTCGATGAAGATCACCAACGTCAGAACCCGCGTCTTCGAATGGAAAGGCCACACCGTCCCCCCGACCGCCCACTTCTGCTCCAACGCCATGGACGAGCTGTGGGACAAGGGCGACTCGATGGGCACCTTCCGCTTTCACGGCTGGACAGTGGTGGAGATCGAGACCGACAACGGCCTGGTCGGGCTGGGCAACGTGGCGCTGGCGCCGCGCATCGCCAAGGCGATCATCGATCAGTATCTCGCGCCGCTGATCATCGGTCAGGACCCCTTCGACTACGAATACCTGTGGCAGCGCATGTACCGCTCCACCCACGCCTGGGGCCGCAAGGGCATCGGCATGGCCGCCATCTCCGGCGTCGATATCGCCATCTGGGACATCATGGGCAAGGCGGTCGGCAAGCCGATCTTCAAGCTGCTGGGCGGACGTACCAAGGAGAAGATTCCCTGCTACGCCTCCAAGCTCTACCGCACCGACCTCAAAGGCATGCAGGAAGAAGCCCAGTCCTATCTGGATCAAGGCTTCACCGCCATGAAGATGCGCTTCGGCTACGGTCCGCGTGACGGGGTCGAGGGCGTGCGTGCCAACCTGGATAGCGTGGCCGCCGTGCGTGAGGTCATCGGCGAGGATGTCGACCTGATGCTCGAGTGCTACATGGGCTGGAACCTGGACTACGCCAAGCGCATGTTGCCGAAGCTGGAACGCTTCCAGCCGCGCTGGCTGGAAGAGCCGGTAATCGCCGATGACATCGATGGCTACGCCGAACTCAATCAGCTGACCAGCATTCCCATCTCCGGCGGTGAGCACGAATTCACCCATTACGGCTTCCGCCAGCTGCTGGAAAAGCGCGCCGTCTCCGTCATCCAGTACGACACCAACCGGGTCGGTGGCATCACCGCCGCGCGCAAGATCAACGCCCTCGCCGAGTCCTTCAGCGTGCCGGTCATCCCGCACGCCGGCCAGATGCACAACTACCACCTGACCATGGCCTCACTGGCCTCCCCGATGAGCGAGTACTTCCCGGTGCATGATGTCGAGATCGGCAACGAGCTCTTCTACTACATCTTCAAGGGTGACCCGGAGCCGGTGAACGGCTTCATCGACCTCGACGAAGAGACCCCGGGGCTGGGCCTCGAGCTGAACAGCGACTACTTCGATCAGTTCAACATCATCGAGTGAGGGAGCCATCATGAGACTCGTCCAACTTCGCACCGCCAATGGCCCGCGGGTCGCCGTGGTCGAAAGCCGCGACCAGCTGCGCCTGCTCGACTTCCCCGGTGGCACCTATGAGCTGGCCTCCCGTGCCATCGAGCTGGGCATCGGGCTCAGCGCGCTGATCGAACAGCACTACTCGCACACCCTGGTCGACTACAAGCAGGCGATCGATCGCCGCGAACTGCTGCCGCCGGTCACCCACCCCGACCGCGCGCGCTGCACCGTCACCGGTACCGGCCTGACCCACCTGGGCAGTGCCGATACCCGCGACGCCATGCATGCCGCCGCTCAGGCACAACGCGAGGATGACGCCAACGTCACCGACTCGATGCGCATGTTCCGCATGGGCCTCGAAGGCGGCAAGCCCACCGCGGGTCAGGTCGGCGCGCAGCCGGAATGGTTCTACAAGGGTGACGGCAGCATCGTGGTCGCGCCGGAAACCGCGATCAGCGTACCGGCCTTCGCCGAGGATGCCGGCGAAGAGCCCGAACTGGTCGGCCTGTACCTCAACGATGCCAATGGCCAGCCGCACCGCATCGGCTACGCCGTGGGCAACGAGTTCTCCGACCACATCACCGAGCGCGCCAATTATCTGTGGCTGGCCCATTCCAAACTGCGCGCCTGCAGCTACGGGCCTGAGCTGCTGATCGGCGAACTGCCCCAACACCTGGAAGGCACCAGCCGCATCACCCGCGAAGGCCAGACCCTGTGGGAGAAGCCCTTCCTGACCGGTGAGGCCAACATGGCCCACAGCCTGGCCAATCTGGAACACCACCACTTCAAGTACGCCCAGTTCCGCGCGCCCGGAGACCTGCATGTGCACTTCTTCGGCACCGCCACGCTGAGCTTCGCCGATCAGATCAAGGTGCAGGAAGGAGACCGCTTCGAGATCGAACTGCCGGCCTTCGGGCGCGCGCTACGCAACCCGGTCGCCTTCGAGTCCCACGACAACCAAGCTGAGCAGCCATCCGCCATGGCAGTGCTGTGAACACTGCCGATCAACACAACAAGTAGAGCAAGGATCAGGGTCTTGAGAACCCCGCCATCACACGGCCCTGATCCCGGCAGCACCAGCAGTACCAAAAGCACCAGCAACACCAGCAGCACCAGCGTCAACACGCCGCCAACGCATCACGACAATAACGAGAAAAGGGTTTCGCCATGACAACCTCACGCCACCACACCACCGCCACCCTCCTGTCCGCCGCCCTGCTCAGTCTGGCGATGACAGGCACTGCCACTGCCGCCACCTCGCTGACCTTCGCGCATGCCCACCCGGTCACCGATTCGCAGCATCTGGCCGCCGAGCGCTTCGCCGAACGTCTCGCCGAGCGCAGCGCGGGAGAATTGACGGTCAAGATCTTCCCCAACGGCCAGCTGGGCAATGACCAGGCGATGATTTCCGGTGTCCGCAGCGGCACCATCGATCTGGAGCTCTCCGGCAATCCCTATTTCAGTGGCCTGGTCAGCGAGCTCAACGTGCTGGACCTGCCCTTCCTGTTCGATACCCGCGAACAGGCCTATCAGGTACTGGACGGCGAGGTCGGTCAGGACCTGCTGACTGCCATGCAGCCTCAGCAGATCGAAGGCCTCGCCTTCTGGGAAATCGGCTTTCGCAACCTGACCAACTCACGCCGCGCGGTAGAGACCGCCGATGACATCAGCGGCCTGACGCTGCGCACCACCCCTAACCCGGCGCATATCGCCGCCTTCCAGGCCCTCGGCGCCAATCCGACCCCGATGCCTTTCGCAGAGCTTTATACCGCGCTCGAAACCCGCACCGTGGATGGCCAGGAGAATCCGGTCAGCCTGATTCGCTCCGCCAACCTGTATTCGGTGCAGGACCATCTGTCGCTGACCGCGCATGCCTATACCGCCGCGCCCTTGATCATGAACAAGCAGACGTTCGACAGCCTCGCCCCCGAACTGCAGACGCTGATCAAGGAAGAAGCCCGCGAAGCGGCCCGCTATCAGCGCCAGCTCAATCATGACAATGAACAGGGCGATCTGGCCTTCCTCGAGGAACAGGGCATGCAGGTCGTGCGCGAACCCGATACCGCCAGCATGCGGGCCAAGGTCGCCGAGCCGGTGCGCGCCGAGTTCACCGCCAAGCACGGCAGCGAGCTGCTGGAACGCATCGACGCCGCTCTCGCCCACTGATCACGCTCGCCTGACTCGCCACTGGAAGGAAGCTCGCCATGCTCTCTGACTCACTCCAATCCCCGGTGATGCCTGCGTCTCTTGCCGAACTGGGCGAGCAACGCGAGCGCTATCTGGCCACGCAGCAGGATGAAGACTTGCCGATCATCGATGCCCACATGCATGTCTGGGACCCGACGCGCAATTACCACCCCTGGCTGTGCGATGAGCCGATGATTCCCTTCCGCTACGGCGACTATGCCGCGATTCGTCGTCCCTACCTGCCCGCCGAGCACCTCAAGGCAGCGGGAAAGACGCATCGCGTGATGGGCTGCGTCTACATGGAAGCGGAATGGGCGCGGGGCGATGCGCTCAAGGAAGTCCGCTGGGTCGAGGAGACTGCCCGCGAGACCGGCTGGCCGAATGCCATGATCGCCCAGGCCTGGCTGGATCAGGACGACATCGCCGAGCAACTCGCAACGCTGTGTGAGCCACGTACCCCCAGAAGCAGCCTGGTCATGGGCATTCGCCACAAGCCGGCCGCGCTGGAACGTCTCGATCCGAGGCTTGCCACCCACGCCATGCCCGGCTCGCTGCGCTGCCCGCGTTATCAGTACGGCGTCAGTGAAGTCGCGCGTCGCGGGCTGATCTTCGAGCTGCAGGTGCCCTGGTGGCACCTCGAGGAACTGCTGCCACTGCTGGACCGCCACCCGGAGATGCCGGTGGTGATCAATCACGCCGGCGTGCCCGGTGATCGTCATCCCGACACCCTGCGTCAGTGGTCACGGGCCCTCGCCAAGGTCGCCGCCTGGCCACAGGTGATGATCAAGTTCTCGGGGCTCGGTATCGCGGGGCAGCCCTGGCGGCTGGAAGACAACCGTAAGGTCTTTGCCATCGTGCTGCGCCATTTCGGGGTCCACCGCGTGATGTTCGCCAGCAACTTCCCGGTCGATGGGTTGGTGACCTCGCTCGATACGCTGCTGCAGGCCTTCAAGGTCCTCAGCCGCTCCTTGAGTCCCGAACACCGCCTCAAGCTGTTCTGTGACAACGCCGTGCGCCGCTACCGCTTGAGCGCTACCGACGGGCCGGAATGACGACGATCGCCACGCCAGCGATTGCCACGACAGCCTCTATAAAAACAACTTGCAAGGAATTCGCCATGCTTACCCGCCACGCCCTTTCCCATAAAGCTCTGATCAAGACAGTCTCCGCGCTGGGACTGATGCTGACCTTCGCGACCACTGCCCACGCCGAGATCACCGCGCGCATGGGCACCAGCCTGCCGGATGCCCACCCGCAGACGCTGGGGGCCAAGAAGTTCGCACAACTCGTCGAGGAAAGATCCGACGGCGAGATCACCGTCAAGGTGTTCTCCAACGGCATTCTGGGCAACGACGTCAACATGACCTCGATGCTGCAGTCCGGGACCCTGGATTTCACCGTACCGTCCACCGCGACCCTCAGCAGTCTCAATCCTGACTTCAACATCGTCAGCCTGCCCTTCCAGTTCGATGACAGTGCACATGCGGACGCGGTGCTGGATGGCGAGGCCGGCCGAGCCCTGCTCGCAAGCCTCGATGACAAGCAGCTGGTGGCACTCGAGTACTGGGAGAACGGCTTCCGTCACATGACCAACAGCCGCCGCCCCATCGAGACGCTCGAGGACATCGAGGGCCTCAAGATTCGCACCATGCAGAACGCGCTCTACATCGACCTCTTCAATGGGCTGGGTGCCAACGCCGTGCCCATGTCGGTCAATGAGCTGTTTACCGCCATGGAGACCCGCACGGTGGATGGCCAGGAAAACCCCTACACCGTGATCGACGCCAAGCGCTTCTTCGAGGTCCAGAAGTACCTCTCGCGCACCGCGCATGCCTATGACGCCCTGGTGCTGGTCGCCTCGGCAGGCTTCATGGAGTCACTCGATGAGGCGCAGCGTCAGCTGGTCCGCGAGGCCGCCCGAGAAGCCACGCTCTATCAGCGCGAACAGAGCCGCGCCCTTAACGAGGAATTGCTGAGTGCCCTCGAGAAGAAGATGGCCGTCAACGTGGTCTCGGACAGTGAGCGCCAGCGCATGCGTGAGGCCTTGGCACCGGTGATCGAGCAGCACACCCAGGCGCTTGACGCAGACGTGGTGACGCAGTTCCAGACTGCCCTGGCCGACGCGCGCTGAACACTTTCATCAGCGCCTGTCATCAGCCCCTGACATCAGTCCCAGCCACCGACACGCGGCAGCGCCCTTTTCGCTGCAACCAGAGGGGCGCAATGACAGCGCTGCCGCACTGTCATCGAGATGCCTCCTTCGGGGATGACACCATGAACAAACTGACCCAAGAGATGCCGTTATCCATGTCGATCAAACCGCCCTCTGCCACGCACGCCGAGTCCCGCAAGGCCGCTGGCGCCGAGCAGGAAAAGACAGCTCCGCAGGACACGGCAGCTACGCAGGACACGGCCGCCCCCTCGAACATTGCCGTCGGCATCACGGCGCTGTTCAAGGGGCTCGAGAAGACCCTGACCCTGCTGATGGTGCTGGCGCTGGTGGCGATGATCGTACTGGTGTTCGTCAATGTGGTGCTGCGCTACGGCTTCAACAGCGGCATCTCGATCAGTGTCGAGCTGTCCCGCTTCCTGTTCGTGTGGGTCACCTTCATGGGCGCGGTCACGGCGCTGATTCGCCAGGAGCACCTGAGCGTCAATACCTTCGCCGACAAGCTGCCTGCGGCCATGCGCGCCGGGCTTGATCGGCTGGTGACCCTGGCGATGCTCGGCTGCTGCCTGATGCTGCTCAAGGGCAGCTATGCCCAGACGGTGCTCAACTGGAGCAACCTCTCTCCCATCAGCGGCATTCCGGTCGGCGTCTTCTATCTCGCCGGCCTGATGGCAGGCGTGCTGATGTCACTGATTCTGCTCTGGCGTCTGCTGACGCCGCTGGCACTGCATGGTGTCACGCCGCGCGTCGCGCCGAGCCACGCCTCTGATTCGCAAGGAGATACGCCATGACCATCGGGCTCTTCCTCGGCTCCCTGCTGGCCGCCATCGGCCTGAGCCTTCCCATCGCCTTCGCCCTGCTGGTCAGTGCTATCGTGCTGATGCTGCATCTGGATCTGTTCAATTCGCAGATCCTGGCCCAGAACCTCGTCAATGGCGCCGACAGCTACACCCTGCTGGCCATTCCCTTCTTCCTCACCGCCGGCGAAGTGATGTCGCGCGGCGGGCTTTCCCAGCGCATCGTCACGCTGGCGATGTCACTGGTGGGCCACCGCAAGGGCGGGCTCGGCTTCGTCGCCATCTTCGCCGCCATCGTCATGGCCAGCCTGTCCGGTTCCGCCGTCGCCGATACCGCGGCGCTGGCCAGCATGCTGCTGCCGATGATGCGCAAGGCCGGCTACCCGCTGGGCCGCTCCTCCGGCCTGATGGCCGCCGGTGGCATCATCGCCCCGATCATTCCGCCCTCCATTCCGCTGATCATCATCGGGGTCGCCGGTGGCATCTCCATCGGCAAGCTGTTCCTCGCCGGCATCGTGCCGGGGCTGATCATGGGCGTGACCCTGGTGGTGATGTGGCTGTTCATGACGCGCAAGGAAGACCTGGTGGTCACGAAGAAGGCCAGCGGGCGTGAACGCCTCAAGGCACTCAAGGACAGCTTCTGGGCCATCATGCTGCCGGTCATCATCATCGGTGGCATCAAGAGCGGCATCTTCACCCCGACCGAGGCCGGTGTGGTCGCGGCGGTCTACGCCATCTTCGTCGCCACCGTGGTCTACCGCGAACTCGACCTCAGCCAGCTCTACGCCGTGCTCGCCCAGGCCGCCCGCAGCACCGCCATCGTGATGTTCCTGGTCGCCGCGGCGATGGTCGCCTCCTGGCTGATCAGCATCGCCCAGTTGCCGCTGATGGTGGCCGGACTGCTGCAGCCACTCGCCGATGACCCGCGCATCCTGATGCTCGCCATCATGGGCATCGTGCTGGTGGTCGGCATGGTGATGGACCTGACGCCGACCATTCTGGTGCTAACCCCGATCCTGATGCCCATCGTCAAGCTGGCCGGCATCGACCCGGTCTACTTCGGGATCATGTTCGTCCTCAACTGCGCCATCGGCCTGATCACCCCGCCGGTCGGCAACGTGCTCAACGTGATCACCAGCGTCGGCAACCTCAAGTTCGAGAAGGCGGTCAGTGGCGTCGCGCCCTTCGCCCTCGCCTATGTGGTGATTCTGCTGCTGTTCGTGGCCTTCCCACAGATCATCACCGTGCCCCTTTACTGGATGACCGACTGACCCGCAGTTCTGCAGGCCGCTAGCGCCACTCACGACAACCGAGCCATTCACGACAACAACGACAAGAGAGCCTTTCCATGACGCCCATGCTCAAGACCTCCCTCGCCAGTCTGCTTCTCCTTGCGCCAATGAGCGCCGCGCACGCAGGCACCGTGCTCAAGCTGGCGCACGCGGCCCCGACCACCGATACCCAGCAACAGGCGGCCGAACGCTTCGCCGAGCTGGTCAAGGAAGGCACGGATGGCGAGATCACCGTCAACATCTTCGGCAACGGCGTCCTCGGCGGTGACCAGCAGATGATCGCCGGCGTGCGCAGCGGCACCATCGATATCGAGATGTCCGGCAACCCCAACTTCGCGGGCCTGCAGCCAGCGCTGGGCGCCTTCGATCTGCCCTACATCTTCCCGGACCGCAAGACGGCCTATCAGGTGCTGGACGGCAAGGTCGGCGACGATGCCCTGGCTCTGCTCAAGGAAGACAACCTCAAGGGCCTGGCCTTCTGGGAAGTCGGCTTCCGCGCGATGACCAACTCCAAACACCCGATCAAGACGCCCGCCGATGTCGATGGCCTGGTGATGCGCACCAACTCCAACAAGTCGCTGATCGAGGCCTTCTCGTTGCTGGGTGCGAATCCGGTGCCGATGCCGCTGGGCGAGCTCTACACCGCGATGGAAACCGGCACGGTCGACGCGCAGGACCACCCGATCAGCATCGTCTGGTCGGCGGGCTTCTATGAGGTCCAGGACTACCTGTCATTGACCAACCAGGCATACACCTCGCTGCTGATGGTGATGAACGACGACAAGTTCGAAAGCCTGTCACCAGAATATCAGCAGGTACTGGTAAGCGCGGCGCGCGAAGCCGGCGATTATCAGCGTGAACTGAACGCGAAGAACGAACAGAAGATTCTCGCTGAGCTGGCCGACAAGGGCATGAAGATCGAGACCGATGTCGATACCGCCGCCTTCCAGAAGGTCGTGCTGCCGACCTGGGACAGCTACATCGCCGCCAATGGTCGCGACTGGATCGATGCCATCCAGGGCGCCAGCCAGGCCAGCGCCGATGTCGATGTCGATGCCGATGACAAAGCCGAACCGCAAGTCACGCAGAAGACCACGGCCGCAGTGACGCAGTAACGCCCATCCGTTCTATCGCCTTGCTTACCTGTCACCCAGCGAGGGCATGAGCCCTGACGGCACCCTCGCTGATTGGAGAAATGTCATGTCCCGAGATGTTCTGCTGCTCAACCAGAAATGCGCACACACCCTGAGCCTGTTCGACGCCACCAGCGGCGAGGAACTCCACCATCTTCGCCTGCCGGATTACCCGCATGAGTTCGTGGTGGATTCCACAGGCCGCTACGCCTTCGTGGGTCACTACGGCATCCTCGGTGCCGACTGTATCGGCGACCAGGGCGGCTGCTCGGTGTTCGTGGTCGATCTCGAGACCTTCACGCTGGTCAATACGCTCAGTACCTGGCCGTACTATCGCATCCATGGTCTGGGCATCGATGACCAGGACCGCCTCTACGCCATGAGCGAAGGCCATAACACCCTGCTGCTGTTCAACACGCCCCTGACCCAGACCACGCCGGATCTGGCCGTGTCCTCCGGTGGCTACAAGACCCACCTGTTCGCGCTCACCAAGACCGGCGACTGGGCCTACGGCATCAATCTGCTCAGCAATACCATCACCAAATTCAAGCCTCACGATGCCACCTTCACGCCCATCGCGATGATTCCGGGCCGCAAGCCGGAGGGCAACAGTCTGTCCGCCGATGGCCATACCCTGTTCATCAGCAACCGCGATGACGACAGCATCGTGGCGGTGGATACCGAATCGATGACCGTGCGCGCCTCGGCGACCACCGGTCGAGATCCCAACCGTATCTACCGTGACCCCAAGGGGCGCCTGATCACCACCAATTACGGGGAAAGCTCGCTGTCATTGTTCGATGAGGCGCTGGCGCCGCTGGGCACCATCCAGCTTGAGGCAATTCCCATCGCGATGAGCTTCCACCCGGATGGCGAGCAAGCCTTCGTTTCGCTCAAAGGCGATCGCATCGCGGTGCTGGATCTGGAGAGCGGCCAGGTACGCAGAAGCTTCGCGACACGCGCCGAGCCGGACGTGTCCTGCCTGCTGGTGCGTGACCACTGAGTCAATCGGCACTTGATGCTTCCAACCAGGACATGAGCCAGTCATGACGGATACCACATTCAGGCACGAGCCTTCACACAGTCAGCCGCTGATCGATGCGCACCATCACTTCTGGGCACTGGATGGCCAGGTGGCGTACCCCTGGCTGGAAGAGTCACCGGTGGAGAACTTCTTTCTCGGCGATTACGCCGCGATCCGTCGGCCCTTTGTGGCCGCGGACTTGAAGCGCCTGGTGCCTGAGGGCTTCCGGCTGGTGGGCAGTGTGCACTGTGAAGCCGAAGCTGCACGCTCGCAGGCACTGGAAGAGACGCGCTGGATCACCCGACAGCAGGCCACTCATGCGCTACCCAGCGCGCATGTCGGCTGGGCGGCCTTCGGCACTGACGAGTGCGCCGCACAGCTGGACGCTCAATGTGAATCGCCGCTGTTTCGTGGCGTTCGCGCCAAGCCAGTCACCGCTGCCACGCCGCAGACCCGCCAATCGGTGGCGGGCACCAGCGGCAGTCTGCAGGACCCGCGCTGGTGCGAGGGACTGGCGCTGCTCAAGGAGCGTGACCTGAGCTGGGACCTGCGCGTGCCCGCCTGGCATCTAGAGGAGGCGGCCGCGACGCTGGAGGACTTCCCCGGCTTGCGCGTCATCCTCAACCACAGCGGGCTGCCGTGGGATCGCACGCCGCAAGGCCTTGCCCAATGGCGCGCAGGCATGCGGGCGCTTGCCGACAACCCGAATGTCGCCGTCAAGCTGTCGGAATTGGGCACTCCCTGGCATGCCTGGGATGCCGGCGCCAATCGTGAGCTGCTATGTGAGGTACTGGATATCTTCGGTGCCCAGCGCTGTCTGTTCGCCAGCAACTTCCCGGTCTCCGGCCTCAAGGTCAGCTATGGCGACTGGCTAGCGCTGGTGACCAGCGCCATTGAGCAGATGGCGAGCACCGACCTGCGCCAGCGCACGCTCGACAAGGTACTGCACGACAGCGCCATTCACTGGTATCGCCTACCGATTGCCACTATCGCATCGCCCACGGATGCTGCCGCTGTCCCCAGCTCTACCGCTACTACACCTTCTATTACGTTCTCTACTGCAACCCACACGACACCCACGGCCTGACTCAACCTGCCTCAGGGCTTCACTTATCAAGGAGAAGACACGATGTCACTCAAAGGTCATCAGCTTATCGGACAACGCAGCTTCGCCGCTCAGGGCGAGGCGATCCACGCCATCAATCCGGCCACGGGTGAACGTCTGGAGCCCGCCTATCCGGGTGCCAACGCGAGTACGGTGGAAGAGGCCTGCCAACTGGCCAGTCAGGCCTTCGATGCCTATCGCGCCACGTCGCCCGACGCGAGAGCCGTCTTCCTCGAGACCATCGCCGAGGAAATCGATGCGCTGGGCGATACTCTGACCCAGCGCGCCATGCAGGAGACCGGCCTGCCCGAGGCACGCCTGAACGGTGAACGCGGCCGCACCTGCGGACAGCTCAAGCTGTTCGCCAAGGTACTGCGTCGCGGTGAGTGGCAGGATGTGCGCGTCGACCCTGCGCTGCCGGAACGTGCGCCCCTGCCGCGTGCCGACCTGCGCCAGCGTCAGATCCCGCTGGGCCCGGTGGCCGTCTTCGGGGCCAGCAACTTCCCGCTGGCCTTCTCGGTGGCCGGTGGCGATACCGCTTCCGCGCTGGCCGCAGGCTGCCCGGTGGTGGTCAAGGGACATTCGGCTCACCCGGGCACATCGGAACTGGTCGGCCAGGCCGTGGCGCGCGCCGCCAAGCGTTGCGACATGCCGGAAGGTGTCTTCTCGCTGCTATTTGGCCCGGGCAATGAGGTCGGCCAGGCGCTGGTCAAGCATCCCGAGATCCAGGCGGTCGGCTTTACCGGCTCGCGCAGCGGGGGCACCGCCCTGCTGGCCCTCGCTCAGGCGCGCCCGCAGCCGATTCCGGTCTATGCCGAGATGAGCAGCATCAACCCGGTCATCCTGATGCCGGCCGCACTGGAAGCCCGCGCCGAAGCGTTGGGCAGCGCATTCGTCGGCTCGCTCAACATGGGCGCCGGTCAGTTCTGCACCAACCCGGGGCTGGTGCTGGCCGTCAAGGGCGAAGCACTGGAACGCTTCAAGCAAGCCGCCATTCCCGCCATCAAGGCAAGTCCGGTGCAGACCATGCTGACGCCGGGCATCCACAAGGCTTATGCCGAGGGCGTGGCAAGCCTGTCCTCTCAGGCCGGCATCACCTGCCTGGCCAGTGGCGAAAGCGACTCGCCCATCGCCAGCCCCTGCCAAACCCAGCTGTTCAGCACCCAGGCGAGCGACTTCCTGGCCAATGAGGCCATGCAGGCGGAAGTCTTCGGCTCCAGCTCGTTGATCATCGAATGCGATGATCTCGCTCAGCTCAAGCAGGTCTGCAGCGCGCTGGAAGGCCAGCTGACCGCCACTCTGCACCTGGATGACGCCGATCACGATGCCGCACGTCAGCTGCTGCCGGTGCTGGAGCGCCGCGCCGGACGCATCCTCGTCAATGGCTGGCCGACAGGGGTCGAAGTCTGTGACGCCATGGTCCACGGCGGCCCCTGGCCCGCCACCTCCGATAGCCGCACCACCTCGGTGGGCACCGCCGCGATTCACCGCTTCCTGCGCCCGGTCTGCTATCAGGACCTGCCGGATGCCCTGCTGCCACCGGAACTCAAGCACGACGCGCCCTCCGACATCAGTCGACTGGTGGATGGGGCGCGGGAAGGGTGATACCCCGCCATTGAACAAGGTGTAGTGAAGTCCACACCTGCCAGAAGAGCCACCCCACGGGATGGCTCTTTCTCGTTCAGGGCTCATGTCTAGACACTGTGCCCAGGACTCATGCTCAGCCCTCTTGCTCAGACATTCTGCCCTGTCACACCACCCTCCCCAGCCTTGGCGATCAGCCAATCCCGGAACAGTCGCGCGGAGTCCGAGAGCGGACGATCGAGATCAAACACGAGATGCTCCGCGAGGCCGGTGATCGCGCGATGATCCGTGACATGTACCAGCTCGCCCTTGGCGATGGCCTCCGCCGCCATGAAGTCCCACGCCAGCCCGATGCCGGCGCCTCGCTGAATGGCGGCGTAGGTCAGCGTCAGCTGATTGAAGGTGATGTCGGACTTGGGCGGGCGGTAGCGAATACCGAAATGGGCGAACCAATGAGACCAGTCCATGCAGTTCCAGGAGGAGTCCAGCTGAATCAGCGGACGCTGGGCCAGCTCTTCCAGCGAAAGTCCCTGCTCCTTGATCACATCCGGGCGCGCCACCGGATAGATATCTTCGTGAATCAGCGGCGTGGCACCCAACGCTGGCCATTCGCCGTCGCCATAGAGGATCGCGAGATCATGTTCCGGCACCATGCTGGCATCCATCTCGTTGCTGGCGTGGATGTGCACGGTGATCTCGGGGTGCTCGACGCTGAAGCGCAACAGGCAGGGGAACAGCCAGTACTGGGAGACGGCATGCGTTGCCAGCACGCTGACGGTGTCAGGATGCTGGAGCGCGCGCAGGCGCTGTCCGGCCATCTCGAGCCCTTGCAGCGCCGGGAGAATGTGCTGCTGGTAGAGCATTCCCGCCTTGGAGAGCGTGACACCGCGCGCCTTGCGCACGAACAGCGGCGTGCCAAGTGACGCTTCCAGCGCGCGAATCTGCTTGCTGATGGCGCTCTGGGTCAGGCACAGCTCATCGGCGGCGCGGGTGAAGCTTCCCAAGCGACTCACGGACTCGAAGGCCGCGAGTCCCTCCAGTGGGGGAAGATGGCGGAAACGTCCTGCCATGGTGGCTCCCTGTATTTGGAATTGTGTCTGTCTTCGTCATTGCGCTCGCGCGGATGGCTCCAGGCAGCTCTCTCGCCGCACATTCCTTGATGGAATGGCTTGATGCGGCAAAGTCGCTGCTTGATCACGAAGTAACGCATTAGAGTGGCCCCTTGATCAAGACAAGGGCGACTCATCATGAAGAAAGCAATAGTCCATGCTGGCATGGCAGGCGCCCTCTGGGGAGGCGTCATCGTGTTGCCCTCACTGCTTGGCGACATCCATCCAGTAGTCATCAGCTGCGCGCGTTTCGGGCTCTATGGGCTGTTTGCCGCGGCGATCGCGTTGCCCCATGCTCGCCGTCTGGCCGCTCGCCTCACTACACGCGATACCCGCTTGCTGGTGGAGTTGGCGCTGACAGGCAATGTGGCGTATTTCATCCTGCTGACGGCGGCCGTCCAATATGCCGGCGTGGCCATCGCGGCCTTGATCAACGGGCTGGTGCCGGTGGCGGTGATGTTGATCGGGAGACGCCATATTCAGGCGAGCCGCCTGTCCGTGAGCCTGTCCCTGACGCTGATCGGGGTGGGAATCGTCTGCATGAACGTGGCTGTTCTGCTTCGTTTCCTGCAGGGCGCGGGAGAGTGGCGAGACCTGATCGGCGTGCTGTGTGGCTCGCTCGGCGTGATGTCCTGGGCATGGTTCGCGCTGCGCAATGCCCAGCAGCTCAAGGCCGGTCGTTTTTCCGCGCGAGAGTGGTCCACCCTGCAAGGCATCGCGACCGGGGTCGTGGCAGTGATGATTCTTGTGCTGGTCGCCGTCTTGCAGCCGCGGATATTGCTGCTGGAGCTCTCGTCTGAACGCTGGCTGGCCTTCGCTGCCGCAGCCCTGTTCATGTCGGTCGGGGGCTCCTGGATCGCCAACGCCCTATGGAATTCCTCGGCCCAGCGCCTGCCGGTGTCGGTAGGCGGACAGATGATTATCTTCGAGACCTGCTGTGCGTTGCTCTACGGATATCTGCTGGCATGGCAATGGCCGCAGACCAATGAAGTGCTGGGCATGCTGTTGATTCTCGGCGGTGTGATGTGGACGCTGCGCGCCGAGCAGCGTGTGCCCGGCCCTCGGGAGGTTGCGAAAGGCGTACCTGTTACGGGATCAGATCAGTGAAATACCCCGCCTGATGAAGCCTGGGTTGGCCGATGGTCATTCCCCGCACATTTCACTCGCCTATTTCACTCGCCTATTTCAGACACGCCAAGGCCGCCTCAAAGGGCGGCCTTGGCGTGTCTGGTTAGCAGTCTCCATCACTGCCCTATCTGCCTATCATTAAAACCATCAGTGAACGCATCACCGCCTACTCTCACCCTCTCAACCATAGAAGTGCTCGACAAGACTCATGGGAATCGCCGGCACGTAGGTGACCAGCATCAGCACCAGGAAGAGCACGAAGATCATCGGCAGATTGACCTTGGTGGTTTCCCACATGTCTGTCTTGGCGATGGAGCATGAGGTGGCCAGCACCGAAGCCACGGGTGGTGTCTGCTGACCGATGGCCAGATTGAGGGTCAGGATCAGGCCGAAGTGGATGGGGTCGATGCCGATCTGCTGGATCAACGGCATCACGATCGGTACCACCAGAATGATGGCAGCGGCACCATGCAGGAACATGCCGAGCAGGAGCAGCAGGATGTTGAGCAACGCCAGCACCGCCACCGGGTCCGTGGTGATCGCGGTGATCTCCTGGGCCAGCTGTTGCGGCAGCTGCATCTCGGTGAGGAAGAGCCCCAGCACCGCGGAGGTGGCGACCAGCAGCATCACGACGGAGGTCTGGATCACGCCATCTATGACCGCGCGATACAGCACCTGCAGATTCAGCTCACGATAGACCAGACCCCCGATGACCAGTGCCGCCAGCACGGCGATGCCCGCGCCTTCGGTGGCGGTCACGAAGCCACCGAAGATGCCGCCCAGAATGATGACCGGTAGCGTCAGGGCCCAGAAGGCCTCGCGGAACGCCTTGCCGAGTGTCGACAGCGAGAAGGCAGCCTCACGCGGCATGTCGTACTTGCGGGCATAGTAGTAGCAGAGCACTGCCAGGCCGAATCCCCCCAACAGGCCCGGAATGATTCCCGCCACGAACAGTTTGACGATGGAGGTATCCGCGATGGCGCCATACAGGATCATCGACAGCGACGGCGGAATGATGATTGCCAATGACGCGGAGGATGACGTGATGGCCGCCGAGAACTCTGGCGTGTACTTGCGCTTCTTCATCTCGGGAATCAGCACCGACCCTGTGGCTGCCACGTCCGCGACAGCCGAGCCGGAAATCTCGGCAAAGAACAGTGACACCCCGACATTGACCATCGCCAGACCACCCCGCACAAAGCCAACCATGGCCGTGACAAGATTGATCAGTCGCATGGAGATGCCCGAGGTATTCATCAGCGCGCCGGCCAGAATAAACAGCGGAATCGCGATCAGCGGGAACTTGGTGGCGCCATTAAAGAGCGTCAGTGGCACGTTCACCAGCGCATCCACGCCCATGAAGATCACCACTCCGACGACCCCGACGGTGCCGATGGCGACCGCAATGGGCACGTTGATCAACACCAGTGCGAACAGCGCCGCGATAATGATCAGTAGCGTCATGAACGGTGCTCCTTGAGGTCTTGCTCGGCGAGACGGATGGCTTCCGCGATCTCTTCCTCTTCGCTGTTGACGCCTGCACACATCTTGCGCCAGGCATGAGGCAGACTCAGCAGTTCACACAGAATGAAGAGCGCCGCACTGATCGGAATCACCGACTGGGTGACATCCAGACCGATGGTCGGCAAGGCGATGAGGGAGTCCCAGGCCAGCACGTCCAGCACCTGGTAACCGAACCAGCCCACCACGGCAAAGAATCCGATCACGATTAGCTCAGAGGTAATGAACAGCGTACTGCGCAGTGCGATGGGCGCCTTGGTGATCAGACCAGGGAAGCCCATGTGGGAACGCTTCAGAGCCGCCAGACCAGCGCCATAGAAGCTGAGCCAGGCCAGATTGATCGAGGCGACCTCGTCATACCAGGGCAAGGAGCCACCGAAGGTGCGCAAGGCCACCGCCGCCAGCACGATCACCGTCAGCGAGAGCAGCAACCCGACGGTGAATACTTCCAGGCAGCGTTCCACCACCCGATTGACTCTGTCCAGCAGCGTCACGTCAGCCGTGGCCGTCAGTCCTTCCCCACTCTCGGTGGGGAAGGTTGCCTTGGCCGCATGGGAATGCGAGCTCATGACTTACTCCTTGGCCAGTGCCATGGCTCGGTCAACCAGTGCCTGGCCACCGTCGACCTTGTCGGAGAACGCCTGATAGACCGGCGCGCTCGCGGTGACGAAGGCATCCCGGTCCACCTCATTGACGGCCATGCCACCCGCCTTGAGGCTTGCCAGCAGCTTGTCATCCAGCTCTGCACCCTTGGCGAAGGCCCAGCTCTGGGTCTCGGCGGACACTTCGTCAATCGCGGCCTTCACGTCCTCGGGCATCTTGCTCCAGCCGGCCTGACTGCTGGTCAGCCAGATGGGCGAATAGACATGATTGGAGAGTGACAGGTACTTCTGGACCTCCTGGAACTTGGCGCCATCGATGTTGGACAGCGGGTTCTCCTGGCCATCGACCACCCCGGTCTGGAGTGCCACGAAGACTTCCGAGAAGGCCATCGGTGTCGGATTGGCTCCCCACGCCGTGAACATGCCGGTACGCCATTCGCTCTGCGGGGTGCGCAGCTTCAGCCCGTCCAGGTCTTTCGGCTCCACCACGGGATGTTCATTGTTGGTGATCTGGCGGAAGCCGTTCTCCCAGGTGGAGACCAGCTTGAGGCCCTTGGCCTTGGCATCCTCGGCCAGGTCCGTCATCACGATCTCGTCATCGATGCGCTTGAGATGCTCGCGATCCTTGACCATGAACGGCATGTCAAACAGCGCAAAGCTTGGCGAGACGGATGACATCACCGAGGAAATCGCGGCCAGATCGACCGTGCCGAGGCGCAGCTTCTGGATCAGCTGGCGCTCATCGCCCAGCTGACCGCTGTGGTAGTACTCGACCTGATGCTCATCCCCGAGTCGTGCCTGCAAACTATCGGCGAAATGTTGTGCAGTCAGACCTTGCAGACTGTTGGGGCTACCGCCGATGGCAAACACGATCTTCTCGGCATGCGCAGTGGTGGTACCCAGGGCGGCGGCTAACAGCGTGGCGGCAAGCATGGCTCGCTTCATTGTCGAATCCCTTTGATTGTTCTGTTGTGGGGTATGGACGTATCGGGTCTGGCTTGCCGCTTGATCGCTCCGGACCTGAGTCTGTGTTGGCGAGACTGACTCACGTGCGTCACGTTCAAATTCCACCCCCTCAAGTGGACTGCAAACCATACCAGATGAAACAAAACTTAGTCGTCCTCTGCCGCATCGGTCAATCATGGCGCCGCAGAAATAGACCTTTGTCTAGCGAAATACGCAACAATCCTCCTTCCACAGCTTCATCTGGACTGGATGGCAAACCACACACCGACATCAACCGTCTGCTGTCGTCAGCAGCGGTGTCTGGAGGTTTTTCAGCCCGGCAAAACCAAAAGCCCCGCCGATTTCCTCGGCGGGGCGTGCATGCGGACCAGAGACGTCAACATCTCGAAAAAGCATAACGGGCGAATGGGGCTGGAGAATGCGAATTGAGCGCCAGGCAAGAGCACGGCTGGGCGTCACTCAGCCACGTCGTCGCTCAGTCACGGCGCCCCCAAGCCACAGCGTCGTGCGGATGAAGGCTTTCGATATGCCGCACGTGGACATGTGCCTCGCCGTCTGAGATCGCCAGGCCATTGATCAACCTGCGTGCGGCGTCTTCGACGAACATCAGGTTCTGGCCATTGAGCGCCGCGAAGGCTTGCTCATCGGCGCGTTTCACGGCCGTCTGGACCGGCGTGGCAATGGCCTGCTCGATGGCATCGATCAGTGCGATCAGCCCCAGATCCTGCGCCGTGGGTTTCAGCTCGACCTGGACCTGCGCCTCGCTACGCTGGCTGTGGGGCGTGGCCAGGGTGGCGTTATGGGTGAGCCACTCGGCGACCTGCTCAGGCGTCAGCGTGGTGGCATTGCGATGAGCCGCCAGGAAGGCCTGCTCGATCAGCTGGCGCGACAGGGCCGCCGAGCACGGACAGGTGGAGGAATAGCCCACCGTGACACTGGTCTGCAGCGTGAACCTGCCCTCGTGCAGACTGGCCTCCAGCGTGACGGGGTAGGACTTCCAGCCTGAGAGCTTAGGCGTGACTAGCGCCGGACGCTTCACCAGCAGCGCGAATGCCAACCTGACGCGGGCATTGCGCGAGGCGCAGTCGTGATGGCTTGCCACCATCGCAGCGAGCACCTCCTGCAGATTGCCCGGGGTCAGTGGCTTGCCCTCTGCCAGCCCATCCAGCAGGCGGTAAAGGCGCGACATGTGAATGCCCTTGGTGTGCGGCATCGGCAGGTCGACCTGCGCATCCACTCGGGCATGCAATTCACGGCGATAATCGTCCTCCTCGATGAGTACAGGCAGATCGATCCCCTGCATGCCCACCCATTCCAGGGGACTCAAGGAGCGCGAGCGCTCGGTCAGGGAAACGTCGGGGAGTATTGCGGTCATTCGTCAGATATCCAAAGCGGCCCTCGTCAGTGACCGCCTCCCTCAGGATGCAGAAAGGCGGCACTGAGCTCAGCCGAAGTGTGGGGAGTGTAGCGAGAGGAGAAGAACAGAGCGCTGCAAAAGCAGAGACCGAAGCAACAGAGCGCGGACAGCTCGCCATCAGCGCAGGATCATCCCGCCAGTCGCGAGGAATGATGACCGGTGATCTTCCACTCGCCGAGAATCTCCTCGAAGGTGAACAGAAAACGGGCCGCAATCGTGACCGTCTCGTCAGCGGCGCGATATTCGAAGGTGTAGTGCCCTCCAATCACGACGGTACCCAGCTTGCGACTGACTCGGGGTGAGTACTCCCCCAACTCGCAGGCCAGCGCTTCATTGGCGAGAAAGCCATCGAAGTAGGCCTGTCGTTGCTGGCGATTCTCACGCACATCATCGGCGACCGTCGGCACCAGAATCGCATCCTCTGCATACAGCGAGAGAAGCGTCTCCTTCTCCCCGCGAGTGACGGCTATCGCCCAGCGCTCCAGCGTGCGCGTCGCGGCATTGATGCAGAACTCTGCGTCACGCTCACTCAGCGGTGGGGATGTCGGATGGGGCATGCGGTGGCTCTCCCTTGAGGATGAGGCTCTTGAGGAAATACGGGGGCTGACAGCGCCCCCGTCGATTTGTCACGGGGCGATCAGGCGTCGGCACACCCAAGGATGCCCTGCCCCAGGCGCTCGATCAGCTGCGGATACAGCGTCTCGCCCAGCGGCAGACCGACACCCAGCGGCTCGAAGACGATGGAGGTCTTGACGCCGGTCCCCTCGAAGACGCTCTCGATCAACGCCGGGTTGTACTGTGGCTCTCGGAAGACGCACTGGATGTTGTCCTGCTTCACGCGCGCCTGGATCTCCTTGACGCGGGCCGGGCTGGGGGTGGAGGCATCGCCCAGTGAGATGGCACCAGACGCCGGCACATCGAAGCGATGCTCGAAGTACTGATAGGCATCATGGAAGACGATGTAGCGAGTGCCCGGCACCTGAGCCAGACGCGCTGACAGTGACTCGGTCAGTGCCTCGAGCTCCTGCTGCCCCGCCTGGGCATTGCTGCGATAGGTCGCCGCGTGCTCCGGGTCCTGTGCCGCCAGTGACTCCGCAATGGCGCCCAGCCAGGTGTGAGCATTCACCGGGTCCAGCCAGCCATGGGGATTCTCGCCGTCGTGACCATGCTCGTCGTGATGCTCGTCATGGTCGCCGTGATGCTCGTCGTGATCCGCATGGGCTTCGTGATCGCCATCATGATGCTCGTCGCGATCCGCATGGGCTTCGTGATCGTCATCGTGATGCTCGTCATGGGCTTCGCCATGTGCGGAAGACGCTTCATCAGCGTGATGATGTGCCTCGAAGGTGGGCCCCTCGCGATAGCTCAGGTGCAGGGTACCGGGCACCTCCATCAACTCGACGGCATCGGCATCCGCAGCCAGCGACGCACGCGCCTTGGCAAGCCATGGCGTCAGCTCATCACTGACGAAGAACACGGCATCCGCATCGGACAGTGCCCTGGCCTCGGAGGGACGCATGGAATAGCCATGTGGTGAGGCGCCTGACTGGATGACCAGATCGGGGCTGCCCAGCTGCCCCATGACACGTGCCACCAGTGAGTGCACCGGGGGGATGTCCACCGCGACCGATGGCACCTCGGCCACTGCCAAGGCAGGTGCCAGCATTAGGGGCAGAGAGAGGGAAGGCAGTAACCGATGGCGCATGGCGGTTCTCCAATAAAGGCGATATCGCGGAAGGAAGATCGAAGGCTGCAATGACCAGCCTTAATATGTTATAACATAACATTAATGATCACTGACCCGTCAACTCTTCAGCGCCAAGAGGTCCCCATGTCGCTGTTATCGATCAAGAATCTGTGTGTCACGCTCGGCAGGCATCGCATTCTCGATGCGATCGATCTCGAGGTTGAGCGCGGCGAAATCGTCACCCTGGTAGGCCCCAATGGCTCAGGCAAGTCCACGTTGCTGCGCAGCATCATCGGGGCGGTGTCCCCGACGAGCGGGCGGATTCATCGTCAGCAAGGCTGCAGAATCGGCTACGTGCCCCAGCGCCTGAGCCTGGACCCGACACTGCCGATGACGGTGATGCGTTTCCTGAATCTGCCCCATCGCCATTCGCGCGCGGCGGTGGCAAATGACCTGGCGCAGGCCGGCATCCCCGGTGTCGAGCAACAGCAGATCGCCGATCTTTCGGGGGGACAGTTCCAGCGTATTCTGCTGGCCCTTGCCCTGATGGATTCACCCGATATATTGCTGCTCGATGAGGCGACCCAGGGGCTGGATCACCGTGGCATCGCGGATTTCTACCGTCAGATCGATCGCGTCCGCCACACCCTCGGCTGCGGGGTACTGATGGTCAGTCATGAGCTGCATGTGGTGATGCGCGCCTCCGATCGTGTCGTCTGCCTGCATGGCCACGTCTGCTGTCAGGGCACGCCTGAGCGCGTCATGGCCTCACCGGCCTACCAGGATCTGTTCGGGCTCGATACCGCTGACGCCCTGGCCTTCTATCGCCATGAGCATTCTTCTGCTCACTCTCACGATCACTCTTCTGCTCAGTCACACGATCAGTCTGACTCTCACACCCACTCACCCGCTGACGCTGCGCCCACCTGTCGGCCCTCATACGGACCTGCACCTGCACCTGCACCCGCGCCTGCAGCCAAGCCTGTGCTCAAGCAGACAACGCGGAGTCGGGAGTCAGCGCTCCAGCTCATCGCACCGACCGCAGAGGGATGTCACTGATGTTGGAGGGACTGATGCTGGATGATTTCATGCTCCGCGCCGCCCTGGCCGGGATATTCGTGGCGCTTGCGGCAGCGCCGCTGGGCTGTTTCGTCGTCTGGCGACGCATGGCCTATTTCGGCGACGCCACAGCCCATGCCGCGATCCTCGGCGTGGCGCTCTCGCTCTTGATGTCCACCTCGATTCTGGCCGGCGTGCTCGTCGTCTCACTGATCATGGCGACACTGGTCACGCTGCTCAGCGGACGCGGCTACGCCATGGACACCCTGCTTGGCGTGATGGCGCACTCCGCACTCGCCTTCGGTCTGGTGGCCGTCTCCTTCCTGCCCGGCGTACGCATTGACCTTATGGCCTATCTGTTCGGCGATATTCTGGCGGTCAGCAAGACAGACCTTTTGATCATCGCCGCAGGTGGCGTGCTGGTCATCGGTCTCATCTACTGGCGCTGGTCGGCGCTGCTCACCGCCACCCTGAATGAGGACCTGGCGCGTGCCAGCGGCATCAACCCGCGACGCGAGCAGCTGGTGCTGACACTGTCGCTGGCCGTGGTGGTCGCGGTTGCCCTCAAGGTGGTCGGTGCGCTGCTGATCACCGCACTGCTGATCATCCCGGCGGCCACGGCGCGCCGCTTCTGTCACACCCCGGAACTGATGGCGATCGCCGCGGCCATCATCGGCGGAGTCTCCACCACCGGCGGACTGCAGGCGGCTTACTGGCTGGATACGCCCACCGGGCCCACCATCGTGTGCCTCGCCACCCTGCTGTTTGCCCTGAGCAGTGCAGCGGCACGCATCTCACGCCTTGTCTCACAGACCGGCAGCGAAGCGTCTGCTCGAGGGTGAGCTGGTGCATGCCCATACAGAGGCCCGATGGGTGCTGCACGATAGCTAGCGTTGTTCATCAGTCATCAGCTTGCGCAGCAGACAGGCAAGCTGATGTTGCTCATCACTGTCCAGCGCACTCGCCATCCGGTGCTGATTATCGACATGCGCTTCCAGAGTGGTGTCGATCAGATGACGCCCTGCTTCCGTCAGCGCGACGCGATTGCTGCGCCGATCCTCATCACTGGCCTGGCGCTGCAACAACCCTCGCTTCACCAGCTGATCTATCCGCGTGCTCATGGCACCGGAAGAGAGCATCAACGTCTGATACAGCTGAGTCGGGGTCAATGGCGCCTGTGAACGTCGCAGCGTCGCCAAGATGTCGAACTCGACAGTCGACAGGCCCTCCTTCTCGAATACCTGTTCCATTCTCGAGCCAAACACGCGACCTGCCCGACTGATACGCCCGAATATGCCCATCGGCCGACAATCCAGATCGGGGCGAGCCTCCTCCCACTGCGCAAGAATGCGATCCACGGCATCCGTCATCATGAAACCTCCCAGTTATCTTTCCAAAAAGATACTTTGATGACGGCGGGTTTGCGAGTACTCTCACATCTATCTTTTCAAAAAGATACTTTAAGGAGAGACAAATATGCCATCTTCACAACTGAAGGTTCTCGCCATGACCGCCACGGCCCCGATCATATGGGGAAGTACTTACCTGGTGACACAGACCCTTCTCCCTGCCGACACCCCACTCACCGCAGCCACCATTCGCGCCCTTCCCGCGGGAATGCTGATTCTGCTCTGGACTCGACAGACCCTGTCGGGAGGGTGGTGGGTGAAAGCCATGGTGCTGGGCACTCTCAATATCGGACTCTTCTTTACCTGCCTGTTTGCCGCTGCCTACCGCATCCCCGGCAGCATGGCCGCCTTGCTGCTGGCAAGTCAGTCGGTGTGGGTTCTACTGCTGAGCCGCTGGTGGCTGGGGACAGGGTTCAGCATGACAGCCGCAATGCAGTGTGGACTGGGCATGGTCGGAGTGGTGCTGCTGCTCAATCCCGGTCAAGGTGGGCTGGACATGACAGGGGTCGGGATCGCGCTGCTCGGTGCTGTCTCGATGGCCGCCGGCATCGTACTCAGCAAGCGCTGGCAACGTCCGCCCGACGTCAGTCAATTGAGCCTGACGGGCTGGCAATTGATCTTCGGCGGACTGCTGTTGCTGCCCCTGGCCGCCTGGTCGGAAGGTATTCCGACAAATCTCGAGCCGCAACATCTGCTGGGCTATGGCTACCTGATCCTGCCGGGTGGAGTGCTCGGCTATGGCCTCTGGTTTGCCGGCATCCAGCGATTGCCCGCCTTTTCCGCATCACTGCTGGGCATCTTCAGCCCGCTGACGGCAACGGTGCTGGGTTTTGTGTGGATGGGCGAGTCGTTCGGGCCCCTGCAATGGCTTGGCACTTTCTGCATCGCTTCTGCCCTGACATTTCCCCTCTGGGTATCGCTCAAGCGACGTAGCGCTCAGCCAAGCCGTCATGAGTTGACTCGATGACCCACCGGGGGAAACCCGACGTGCATGGGCAGCCGGCCTTTAACGGGAAGGCCATCTCTACAAGGAACGTAGAAACAGAACACCCCACTGATCGCGGATCAGTGGGGTATCTTGGCGAGTGTCAGCAGATCAGGGACTCAGGTGCCGTCGTTCATTCCCAGGCGGGGAAAGGGTCCGGCAGATCACGCCAGGCTTCCTTGCCCGCCAGCAGCGTGGCGTCATCGAGCAGACACTCGTCCAGCGCCTGGCGGATACGGACCTCATCCAGATTCTGACCGATGAACACCAGCTCCTGGCGCATGTCGCCGAACGGCTCCTGCCATTTTTCCCGGATCGACTCCAGATACTCGGGGTCTTCAGGCCACTCAACCTCCGGGACTGCCTTCCAGAACATGCCCCCGAACCCGTAGTGCGCGATGCCGCCGGCCTGGTTCCACTGTCCGGCAAACTGCGGCCGCGTGGCCAGCCAGAAGAAGCCCTTGGAGCGCAGCAGCTTGCCACCGAACCAGTCTCCGTGGAGCAGCTGGTGGAATTTCTCGGGATGGAACGGCACGCGCGCATGGTAGGAGAAGCTCGAGATGCCATATTCCTCGATCTCCGGCACGTGCTCGCCGCGCATCTCCTTCAGCCAGCCCGGTGCCTGTTGCGCGCGATCGAAGCTGAAGCGGCCAGTGTCCAGCACCTTGGAAAGCGGCACGGAGCCCTTCGTCATGGGCAGAATCTCGGCCTCCGGGTTGAGCGAGCGCAGCACCGCGCTCAGCTCGGAAAGCTGCGAGGCATCGAGCAGATCCATCTTGCTGATCAACAGCACATCACAGAATTCGATCTGATCGACCAGCAGGTCTGCGACATTGCGCTCATCGTCTTCGCCGAGGCTTTCCCCCGCTTCCGCCAGTGACTGCGCCTCGCGATACTGGGTCAGGAAGTTGGCGCCATCCACGACGGTGACCATGGTGTCGAGACGCGCGACACTGGAGAGGCACTGGCCGTCCTCGTCCTCGAAGGTGAAGGTTTCCGCCACCGGCAGCGGCTCGGAAATGCCGGTGGATTCGATCACCAGGCAATCGAAGCGCCCTTCCTCGGCCAGTCGCCGTACCTCGATGAGCAGGTCCTCACGCAGCGTGCAGCAGATGCAGCCATTGCTCATCTCGACCAGCTGCTCCTCGGCACGATTGAGCGTCACCTCGTTGTCCGCACCCGGCGCGCCACGCACCATGGCGGCATCGATGTTGACCTCGCTCATGTCATTGACGATCACCGCCACTCGACGCCCTTCGCGGTTGGCAAGGATGTGATTGAGCAGCGTCGTCTTGCCGGCGCCCAGAAAGCCGGACAGCACAGTGACTGGCAGGGCCGGAGGCAGTGAAGCGGGCCTGTCAGGAGAGGAAGTCGATTGCAGAGTTGTCATCAGTCTTTGCCTTGGATTCATGAGGGGGCATCACGCCGAATCAGGTGCTGCATGAGGTCCATGAGGGCTTGTCTCACAGAGCCCTTGTCAGAGGGCTTGCATCAGCAAGCACGATTGCGCGGCCGGTCGAGGAATGCGCCATCATCCACTCGACCCCAAAATGATACGTTATAACATTTCTGCAAGGCAATCCCTTACCCCCTGCCTATAGAAGACAAAAAACGCCCCGCTGACAGGTCTGCGGGGCGTCGATAGCGCAATGAATCCAATGCGAGAGTTCATGTCATCGTCATGAATTCCCTCAACCTGAAATCGTCCTAGACCGCCATGATCACGGCAGAGGCCATCACCGCTCCGCCCACCAGACGGGAAGCGATGGCAGGTACCCCCATCAGGCGCTGGCCGATTGCACGGCCCAGCAACGCAAGTGCCAGCGTCGCGACCACGAAGCCCGCCATGTAGCCCGCAGCGCTGCCAGCCGCCGGCATTTCCAGCGCATGGGCGAAACCGTGGCAGGCCATGAAGCCGGCGACCATCACGGCACCGGACAGGGTCGAAAGACGCAGCAGCATCGCCACCAGCGCACCAGAGGCCAGCACCGAGAGCAGAATGCCCTGCTCGGCGATCAGCGCATGCAGCGCCTGACCACCGCTGAGCAGCGCGATGCCCGCTCCCGCCAGCATGCCGACGACCATCAGCAGCGGCGTGGCAAGCGTCAAGGCCCGCGACTGACGCGCACTCCAGATGCCGATGGCCAGCATGGCCAGCAGGTGGTCCAGCCCGGTGAAGGGATGCGACAGGCCCGCCATCAGCCCCTGGGCATCATGGCCGGGGTGGGCAGAGGCCGAGGTCGCCACCAGCAGCAGCGAGGTGGCAAGCAGTGCGGAGGGAGAACGCTTCATGTGTCATTCCTGAACAAGATGATGATGAATCCCCCCGACACCCGTGGTGAGGCGAATGTCGGGAGACAATGAATCCTGAGCCAGCGGCAGAAAACGCTGCGCCATCAGGCCTGTGCCGCCAGCTTTTGCGGGCGACGCTCCGGCAGCATGCCGCGATCCAGAATGAAGGCGATGATCTCTTCCAGCCCGACACCGTCATACAGATTGGCAAACACGAAGGGCCGCTCGCCGCGCATCTTGCGCGAATCGCGATCCATCACCTCGAGCGAGGCATGCACCTGCTCGGCGATGTCGATCTTGTTGATGATCAGAAGATCCGACTTGGTGATGCCAGGCCCGCCCTTGCGCGGAATCTTGTCACCCGCCGAGACATCGATCACATAGAGGGTGAGATCGGAAAGCTCGGGGCTGAAGGTCGCGGACAGGTTGTCGCCACCGGATTCCACCAGTACCAGCTCCATGTCCGGGTGTCGCGCCTGCAGATCATCGATGGCGGCCAGATTCATCGAGGCATCCTCGCGAATCGCGGTATGCGGACAGCCACCGGTCTCGACCCCGAGGATGCGGTCCGCGTCCAGCGCTTCATGGCGCAGCAGGAAATCGGCATCTTCGCGGGTGTAGATGTCATTGGTGACCACCCCGATGTCGTAATGATCGCGCAGGGCCAGACACAGCTGGCGCAGCAGCGCCGTCTTGCCGGAGCCCACCGGCCCACCCACTCCTACGCGTAGACAATGCTTCATGGCAGCTTCCTTTCTCGTGAGATATCAGACATTCATGTCGGTCGGTTCAGGCGCCGCCGCCTCAAGACAGGCGGCCTTGGCTCAACTCCTGAACAGACGGGAATATTGTGTTTCGTGCTGGGCGGAGGCGAGCGCCAGCCCCGGCAATATCGGGCCAAGCTCACCATCCAAACGCTCAAGCGCCTGCGCGACGATTTCCACCACGCGGGGGCGCAGCTGCTCGGTCAAGCGTTGGGCGGCGGTGTGCCCCAGTGGCATGGCCTTGCAGGCCACCGCCAGCTGATTCTCGAGCCAGGCCCAAGCGAAGCCGATCAAGGTCTGGCGCGGTGGCACTCCACGCTGATGCGCCACCCAGGCGAACACCGTGACGTAGCCGGGTGCCTGGGGCATCAGCGCGACGGACGGTTCGAGCTCGAGACTTCTGAGCAAACGCAGCAGCGCCGCCCCGAGTCGCGCGTCCTCATCGCTGAGTTCGGCCGTTTCACGGGTGGCCTTGAGCCAGCCATCCCACTCGTCGAGCGCCGCTGCATCCCCCTCGGCCCACGCCTGCTGCAGACGCACCAACAGTGGCAGTTCGCAACGGCCAAGCCCGTCTTCCAGCACGCCGTCGATCCACTCGCCAAGCTCCTGCTCCTGAGTGACCCAGCCAAGCTCGAAGGCACTCTCCAGCCCTTGGGACCAGGCAAAGGCGCCGATGGGCAAGGCCGGACTCACCAGCTGCAACAGCCCCAATAGCGCCAAATCCTCCTGCGCCGGCAGGCCCGCCATGGCGTCAGTGCTCATGCGTGTGCTCATGGGAGTGGCTGTGAGAATGACCGTGGCTGTGGTCATGGTCATGGGCATGGTCGTGAGCATGTGAGTGGCCGTGGCCATGACCGTGTGAGTGGCCGTGAGAATGAGCATGCCCCTGACCCGCCTGGGCATAGGCGCCCGGCTCAGGGTCAAAAGGCGCCTCGTGATGGGTGAGAGTCGCGCCCAGGCGCTCGGCTAGTTCTTCCAGCACGTGATCCGGCGGGAAGCGCACCCAGCCGGTTGCGCTCTCTGCTTCGCCCTTTGCTTCGGCCTTTCCTTCACTACTGCCAGCGTCAGGCGTCTGCATGCCGATGGCGAGCTGCACATGGCGATTGCCCAGGTGATAGCAGAGCGCGGCCATCGGGCGCCCGGCGGCGATGTGGGCAGTCACTACCGGCTCATCTGCGGCGCGGATGCGGATCACCTCGCCCTCGCGCGAGGCCAGCCGATCGCCGTCACGCAGTACCGGGCCGCGATCCAGAAACAGGCCGACCTCGCGTCCGCCATCCGTGGTGGCACGCAGACGACCGCGGATGCGCAGCTCCAGCGGCAGGGTCAGGGTGTCGAGAGGCTCGGCGTCGGTGTGAGTGCTCGCTGGGGAGCCTGAACCACTGGCGTCTGGCAGGCGATGTATCAGTTCCATCATGGCGTCGATCTCGAATAGGGAATCAGAACAGGCACTTAAAACGGGCCTTCAGAACAGGTGGTAGCGCTGGGCCAGCGGCAGCTCGCTGGCTGGCTCACAGGTCAGCAGCTCACCGTCGGCGAAGACTTCGTAGGTCTCGGGGTCGACCTTGAGCTCCGGACAGGCGTCATTGAGCTTCATGTCGCACTTGCGCACCTGGCGTACATCGCGGCAGGCGGACAGCGGGCTGTCGAGCCCGAGCGCTTCTCCGACACCGGCCTTGAGCGCCGCCTGGGAGACGAAGGTCAGGCGCGTGGCACTGGCCGCCTTGCCAAAGGCGCCGAACATCGGGCGGTAATGCACCGGCTGCGGCGTGGGAATCGAGGCATTCGGGTCACCCATCGGCGCGGCGGCAATCATGCCGCCCTTGAGGATGCAGGCCGGTTTGACGCCGAAGAATGCTGGCGACCACAACACCAGGTCCGCCAGCTTGCCGACTTCAATTGAGCCGACCTCGTGGGCGATACCGTGGGTGATGGCCGAGTTGATGGTGTACTTGGCGATATAGCGTCGCGCACGGAAGTTGTCGGTGCCACGCTCGCTGTCCTCTGCCAGCAGGCCGCGCTGTTCGCGCATCTTGTGCGCCGTCTGCCAGGTACGGCAGATCACCTCACCCACGCGGCCCATCGCCTGGGAATCCGAGGACATCATCGAGATGACACCCAGGTCATGCAGGATGTCCTCGGCGGCGATGGTCTCACGGCGAATGCGCGAATCGGCGAAGGCGACGTCCTCGGGAATGCTCGGGTCCAGATGGTGACAAACCATCAGCATGTCGAGATGCTCATCCACCGTGTTGACGGTGTAGGGACGCGTCGGGTTGGTGGATGACGGCAGCACATTGGGCCGCGAGCACGCGGTGATGATGTCCGGGGCATGGCCGCCACCGGCGCCTTCGGTGTGGAAGGTGTGGATGCAGCGGTCCTTGAAGGCTGCCAGGGTGTCCTCGACGAAGCCCGACTCGTTCAGGGTGTCGGTATGGATCGCCACCTGCACGTCATAGGCATCGGCGACGGTCAGACAGTTGTCGATGGAGGCCGGCGACGTGCCCCAGTCTTCATGCAGCTTGAGGCCGATCACGCCGGCCTCGATCTGCTGCTCCAGGCCCTGTGGCAGCGAGGCATTGCCCTTGCCGAGAAAGCCGATGTTCATCGGCAGGCTATCCACCGCCTGCAGCATCTTGCCGATATGCCACGGCCCCGGCGTACAGGTGGTGGCATTGGTGCCGGTGGCAGGCCCGGTGCCGCCGCCGAGCATGGTGGTGATGCCGCTCATCAGCGCCTCTTCCACCTGCTGGGGGCAGATGAAGTGGATGTGCGGGTCGACACCACCGGCGGTGAGAATCTTGCCCTCACCGGCGATGATCTCGGTGCCCGGGCCAATCACGATATCCACGTCGGGCTGGGTATCGGGATTGCCCGCCTTGCCGATGGCCGCGATGCGCCCGGCCTTGAGGCCGACATCCGCCTTGACGATGCCCCACCAGTCCAGAATCAGCGCATTGGTGATCACGGTATCCATCACGCTGTCATCGGCGCGCTGGCTCTGGCCCATGCCATCGCGGATCACCTTGCCACCGCCGAACTTCACTTCTTCCCCGTAATGGGTGAAATCCTTCTCCACCTCGATCCACAGCGCCGTATCGCCCAGACGCACGCGGTCCCCGGTGGTCGGGCCGTACATGTCGGCATAGGCCTGTCGCGTTATCTTCATGGGTTGCCTCTTGATCCCTGAGCCACAGCTTCTGAGCTGCAGTTGCTAATCCGCAGTTTCTAAACTGCAGTCGCCAAGTGTGCTCCGAGCTGAATGCCTGTCAGCGCCATTGCCTGGCGCATTGAGGTAAGGGCCATCGCTCGCTCAACGCTCGACACTGCCGTCATCCTTGAGTTGCCCCATCACCTCGCCACGGAAGCCATAGATATGACGGCTGCCGGCGAAGGGGATCAGCGTGACGTCACGCGTCTGTCCCGGTTCGAAGCGAATCGCCGTGCCGGCGGCGATGTCCAGGCGCTGCCCGAGGGCGGCATCGCGATCAAACACCAGCGCCGGATTGGCCTCGGCAAAGTGATAGTGTGAGCCGATCTGGATCGGCCGGTCGCCGGTATTGCCGACCGAGAGCGTGGTGCGCAGACGGTCTTCGCAGAGAGAGATCTCGCCGTCAGCCACCAGGTATTCACCGGGAATCATGATTGATCGCCTCACACGATGGGGTTGTGAACGGTCACCAGCTTGGTGCCGTCCGGGAAGGTCGCCTCGACCTGCACTTCGGGAATCATCTCGGCGATGCCCTCCATCACGTCGTCACGGGTCAGCACCTCCGCGCCGCGCCCCATCAGCTCGGCCACGCTCAAGCCTTCGCGTGCGCCTTCCAGAATCTCGGCGCTGATCAAGGCGATGGATTCCGGGTAGTTGAGCTTGAGGCCCTTGGCCTTGCGGCGTTCCGCCAGCAGCGCTGCGGTGAACAGCAACAGCTTGTCCTTGTCTCTTGGCGTCAGTTCCATGTCGTGGCTCTTGTGGTTGTCATTCAGTGGGGCTTTCGAGATCAGGTCAGCCAGATACGTGGCACCTGTGCCTCAAGCCCCATCATCAGGGGGCGCAGGAGCTGCCATGCCTGTTGGCACAGCGCCCAGGCCTCATTACGTTCATGGCCCAGATAGCGCAGCAGCAATACGCCTTCGCGGCGGGTCACCGCCCAGCGCGGGAAGGCCGGCATCGCCTCACGCAGCGCCTCGATGGCCGCCGCCTCATCCTCGAGTCCGACCGCCCACAGCGTGGCCTGCACACTGCAGCCGCCCTGCCCCCAGCGTCCGGCGAAGCGCGGATGCAGCGGGTCCAGCGACTGGCGCTCGATCCACACCGGCTTGCCGTCGCGGGTCAGGCGAAAGCGTTGTTCGAGATGGCCGCTGACGAAGGGCAGCTCACCGACCGGGCGCCCCAGTGCCAGCACTTCCCAGCCCAGACAGCGCGCAGAGCCGGCAAGCTCGAGGGTAGTGGTCTGCTCACCGCGCGAGCCATTGAAGGCCAGCGTCTCCTGAGGCAGCCATTCCAGGGTGGCCCCGTCGGCGACCTTGAGATGCGTATGCTGGCCCCAGGCCACGCCATTGCGATCCGCCTTGTAGAGCTTGGCCGCCGCCGGCGTGGTCAACAGCACATGCGCGCCCTCCTCCACCTCGGCCTCGATCTGCAGCGCATCGCCGCTGACCAGCCCACCGGGGGGATGCAGCAGATAGACGTGGCAGCAGCCGTGGCGGCCCTCGGGGTAGAACGGCCGCTGCACGCGCAGCGGGCCATGATGGCGTCTGCGCGTCAGGCGGGTGATGGCGCGCCCGCTATCACTGGTGTCTCGGGAGTCAGCCTCGAAACGCAGCGCCAGCGCGGCCTGCCACTGGCGCTGGTCATCGAAGCGATGGCCGGAGGCATTGGCCTCACTGCGCATGGCATCCGTCGTATCGTCAGCGGGAATCACGCACCGGATCGTCATACGGTCAGGTGCTGCTTGATGAGTTCATCGGACAGCGCCGCGATCTCGCCTTCGGCTACCCGCCGGCCGCGATCCATGATCACGAAGCGATCAGCGAACTTGCGCGCGAAGGGCAGCTTCTGCTCGACCAGCAGTACCGTCAGGCCGTCTTCCTTGATCAGGCGACGGATGACCTCGCCTATCTGGGCGACGATGTTGGGCTGGATGCCCTCACCGGGCTCATCGAGGATCAGCAGGCGCGGTTCGATCACCAGCGCGCGGCCGATGGCGAGCTGTTGCTGCTGGCCGCCAGACAGGTCACCCCCGCGGCGATGACGCATCTCCTTGAGCACGGGAAACAACTCATAAATGCGCTCGGGAATCTGGCGCAGGCCATCCCGGCGCACGGCAAGCCCGGTGCGCAGATTCTCTTCCACCGTCATCATCGGGAAGATCTGCCGTCCCTGGGGGACGTAGCCGACCCCCAGCCGCGCGCGCTCCTCGAGCTTGCGCCGCGTCAGATCAAGCGGCTCGTTGCTGCTGGCATCGCCATCGGCGCGGTAAAGGAGCTTGCCGTCACGGACGCTCTCCTCGCCCATGATGCATTTCATCAGCGTGGTCTTGCCGACGCCGTTGCGGCCCATCACGCAGGTGCATTGCCCAACGGGAATCTCCAGCGTCAGGTCCCACAGCGTGTGGCTTTCCCCATAGAACTGGTTGAGCGTGTCGATGGTCAGCAGCGGCGACTCGCCGCTCGGCATCGGTGCCTTGGTGTTCAGCGCTTGCGTCATCCGTCACTCTCTCCCAGGTAGACCTCGACGACTTTCGGGTCGCTCGATACCGCATCCATGCTGCCTTCCGCCAATACCGCGCCCTGATGCAACACCGTGACCTTGCGCGCGATGGAGCGCACGAAGCCCATATCGTGCTCGACTACCACCACCGACTGGCGTCCCGCCAGGCTGGTCAGCAGCTCCGCGGTGCGCTCCATCTCCTGCTCGGTCATGCCGGCCACCGGCTCATCGACCAGCAGCAGACGCGGCTTCTGCATCAGCAGCATGCCGATCTCGAGCCACTGCTTCTGGCCGTGGGACAGGATGCCCGCCTCGCGCGCATGCCACTCCTTGAGGTGAATCGTCTCGAGCACCTCCTCGATCCTGGCGCGGGTCTCGCCGCTCATGCGCGCGGCCAGCGTCGGAAAGATGCGCTTGTCGGTGGCCATGGCCAGTTCGAGATTCTCGAACACGCTGAGCGCCTCGAAGACGGTGGGCTTCTGGAACTTGCGCCCGATGCCCAGGGTGGCGATTTCGGGCTCACTCATGCGCAGCAGATCGTGACGACTGCCGAACCACACCGAGCCACTGTCGGGGCGCGTCCTGCCGGTGATGATGTCCATCATCGTGGTCTTGCCCGCGCCGTTGGGGCCGATGATGCAGCGCAGCTCGCCATCGTCGATGGTCAGGTTGAGGTCATTGATCGCCTTGAAGCCATCGAAGCTGACACTGACATCCTCCAGATAGAGGATCGGGCCGTGGGTCACGTCCACCGGCGAGATGCGCGGGGTCAGGAAGTCGAACACGCGGTCACGCGTGGCCATCTCTTTCAACAGGCTCATGCGGTGGCCTCCTCGATGGGGCGGGAACCGGATGCCGATTCGGTCTTGGCCGCGGACGACTGCGAACGCCTGCCCCAGCCACGCTGAGCGAACAGGCCGGCGATGCCCTTGGGCAACAGCACGGTGACCAGCACGAACAGGCCGCCGAGGGCGAACAGCCAGGCATCCGGCATGATGCCGGTGAATACCGTCTTGGCGTAGTTGACGATCAGCGCGCCCAGCACGGCGCCGTAGAGCGTCGCGCGGCCACCGAGCGCCACCCACACCACCACCTCGATGGAGAACAGCGGCGAGAACTCGCCGGGATTGATGATGCCGACCTGCGGCACGTACAGCGCCCCCGCCACCCCGGCCAGCATCGCCGAGACCACGAAGATGAACAGCTGCACACGTTCGATGCGGTAGCCCAGGAAGCGCGTGCGCGCCTCGGCGTCGCGACAGGCGATGCTCAGCCGCCCCAGCTTGGAGCCGACGATGCCACGACACAGCAGATAGCCGAGCCCCAGCGCCACACCACTGGCGATGAACAGCGCGATGCGCACCGCATCCGTGCGCAGATCGAAGCCGAGAATGTCCTTGAAGTCGGTCAGGCCGTTGTTGCCACCGAAGCCCATCTCGTTGCGGAAGAACGCCAGCATCAAGGCGAAGGTCAGCGCCTGGGTGATGATCGAGAGATAGACGCCGGTGACGCGGGAGCGGAAGGCCAGGAAGCCGAACACCAGCGCCAGTAGCCCCGGCGCCAACAGCACCATCAGGAAGGCGAAGGCCGGCATGTCGAAGCCCTGCCAGAACCACGGCAGCTCCTGCCAGTTGAGGAAGACCATGAAGTCCGGCAGCTCCGGATTGCCATAGACGCCGCGGTCACCGATCTCGCGCATCAGGTACATGCCCATGGCGTAACCGCCCAGCGCGAAGAAGGCGCCATGGCCCAGGCTGAGAATGCCGAGGTAGCCCCAGACGAGATCCACCGCGACCGCCAGCAGCGCATAGCACAGGTACTTGCCCAGCAGGGTGACGGTGAAGGTGCTGACATGCAGCGGATGCCCCTCGGGCAGCAGCACATGCAGCAGCGTGATGGCGAGCACCGACAGCGTCAGCACCGCGAGGAATATCTGGGTGGAGCGCTCCGTGAAGGGGCGCGCCAGCCAGGAACGTGAATCAGGCATGGATCAACCCTCCGCGGCGCGGCCCTTTTGCGGGAAGAGTCCCCGCGGGCGCTTTTGAATGAACAGGATGATGAAGACCAGCACCACGATCTTGGCGAGAACCGCACCCGCCCAGGGCTCAAGGAACTGATTGAGCAGCCCCAGCGACATGCCGGCCACCAGCGTGCCCCACAGATTGCCGACCCCGCCGAATACCACGACCATGAAGGAGTCGATGATGTAGTTCTGGCCCAGGTTCGGCCCGACGTTGGTGATCTGGGAGAGCGCGACACCGGCAAGGCCGGCCACACCGGAGCCCAGCGCGAAGGTCATGATGTCGACGCGGGTCGCCTTGATACCCATCGAGCGCGCCATGGCCCGGTTCTGGGTCACCGCCCGCACCTCGAGGCCGAGACGGGTACGGCGCATGATCAGCATCAGACCGGCGAACACGAACAGCGCGAAGCCGATGATGTAGAGGCGATTGAGCGTCAGTGACAGCGCCTCGTTGATCATCAGCGAGCCACTCATCCACTCCGGCGTGACCACGATGCGATTCAGGGGCGAGATGGTGGTACGCACCAGCTGCTGCAGGATCAGGCTGATGCCGAAGGTGGCCAGCAAGGTCTCAAGAGGACGCCCCTTGAGGTGCTGGATGACGCTGCGCTCAATGATCACACCCACCGCCGCCGCGACCAGAAAGCCTGCCGGAATCGACAGCAGCAGCGCCAACCCCGGCTGCCCGGGCAGCAATTGCTGCATGCCCCAGGTGGTGTAGGCGCCCAGCATGATCAGTTCGCCATGCGCCATGTTGATTACACCCATGACACCGAAGGTGATGGCAAGCCCGATGGCGGCCA